>ENA-UOUE01000003-UOUE01000003.1-compost-metagenome-genome-assembly--contig:-NODE-3-length-135139-cov-8.953866_pt1 | contig 135139 bp, 97 predicted proteins | sample MGYA00238146_ERZ747223 | MGnify/ENA primary metagenome ERZ747223 (study PRJEB28781, sample SAMN06268865) | compost metagenome | isolation source: single cell | place: USA: California, Emeryville, Joint... | reverse complement strand
GAATTCGAGGAATAATTAACCAATATTAATATCAAAGAAAAACATGGAACGGAAGCTCATTCCAGCAGACTCTCGAAGGAGTACCCGAAGAGATCGAGACATCACGAATAAGCATAAAAGAATTCATCTGTCAGCATGCTCATTCTCTCTGGAACTTGAAAACCACAACTCGTCCTACTCACAGAGAAATCCCTTCTTCTTCCCCTTCTGAACCTCTGATCTACTTAGCATATCATACCTTGTGGAGTTTTATTGAATGAATCCTTATTCTGTAGGTAAGATTCTCTTTTTTCACTCGTTCTATCAATCTCAGTGATTTTCTCTAGATCATAGGATTTCTGAAGATCTAATAAAACTTTTTCAAAATGAGAAAAGCCTTCCATATATCTATATTTTTGAGGGAGTGATTTCCTTTTGAAAGCTCATTTTGCCGAGATGTTTTCTAGAGATTTTTCATTCCTTCAAAAGATTCTCGATTTTTTGTCTTCAAGAACCAGAATTGAACTTCTATCCGCAGTTCTGTTGCCCATGAGAGGAGGAATTCACTCTCCCAGCAAAATTTCCATAGTAATTGAACTCATTTTCGTATAATTTGACTATTAAGTGAAAAAGTACTTGTTAATGTTATCTTAGTTCACGCATACTTCATTATTTATGATGCCTCCTCTATGTTAAACCTCATGTAAGTCATTTTATTCATGCTCATTGCAATTTGCTTCTCTTTTTCCAGCTTCGATGCTCCATTATGAATCGGATAAGTTTATCTCAGCAGAGCAACATGGTGTGGAAAAATTCTTTTGGAGAGCAGAGAATTGATATTTGTCCAAGAAATACCCGTTTTGAACTGCCTAGCAAGAGTCAAAAATTTTAGGCAGCGGAGTATCATTCAATATCATAAATGAAAAGTTTCTTGTCGTTGCTAGTCAATAATCACCATTCTTTTCATTTTTAGATGATAAATCTATGTCTGTTTGTTTCATTTGAGAACAGATCACGCTTTATCATCGCGCGAAAAGAAGGCTACAAAGAAATATTGAGAGAATAAATATTAGTCATGACGATTAGTTTGAGAGTTATGACCGCATACATACCCTATTTTCCTATACAGGTCTTAGTTCCATCATGTATTCCTCCGCTCTATCAGAAAGTCAAATTATTAGTTAGGAAAAGCTGAAAACTCATATTAACAAACATAAAAGTGATCTCCTGTTTTAAATTTTCTTGCGTTTACTTAGTCACAAAACGGTGAATCAGTGTTGAAATTATAGAAGAAGTCTGGGAAAATCGATTCTCAGTTCACTAGCAGTAATTCACAAGAACCTCAGAAGAATAACATTAGAGATGCGGAGCTAGAATCGACAGCTCTAATTCTCCCGTAGAGTAGAAATCATAGTTTACTGTGAGTTCAGCTGCTTGCAGAGGAAAACTGAAACTCTTGAAAACTATATCCCTCCGACTCCGAAGAATGAAAATCAGTTTTGAAATGATGCGATGCAGAAGAATTATGCTCGTCAGGAAGCTCAATTAAACCGACCTCGGAAGACTTTCATGTTTTAAACAGGATAACCATTGTTCTTGTCCAGAAGACACCTTCCATAGATGCAAATCATCACCTCCGAAGCTCTGAATATCATGAAGTCAGATCAAAGCAACATACCTTTTTGACGATTTCTTATTCGAAATTTTGATATCATTTGTAGTTCATTTTTTGAAATTTGTTCAGAATGCAAAAAAACCATGAAAAAAATTAATAAGCTTGATGCTCAATTCCCTCCTATCCAATAGACGCATATTACCTACTGTAGAGATAATCAGTCATTGAACGTTAGGAAGGTTTTAAGAAAGGCTCAGGTTCTTGTGAATGAGTCCGAAGTTCACGGTATGATAAAAAATTTCGATATAAGAAATCACACCTTTTAAACTCAACGTAACTCAACTAAACTAAATATCCAATTCATTTCAAACAAAATGAGCATTTTGCCCAAAGTTTTTGAAACTACATTTAAAAACTTCATCCAACTCACAGAAGATAAGGACATCTTCTTCGCTAATCAGATCCTTTATACTGCCACCTCATTTGCTGATGAAAAACCCTACACCATCCTCGCATTCAATCATCGCTCCGAAATTTTCGAGACAAACCGCGATTTAGCTCTAACCCTTTACTTACAGGAGATTTTCTACCTTTGTACCCGATTCGGGGAATTTGGTGAGAAGAATTGCCTCTATTATGATGAGAGTAACGAACTGGTGAGCAAAATCATAAAAGATATCAATCGTCCATTTCTTGATTTCAAGAATTTCGCTGTTGAAGGAGACAAAATCGCTTTTGTTATGACACAGACCCATTCGCTCAAGGACTTGATACGCGAAAACAAAAAAGCCCAGAATTCCACCCCAATCGATATCCAAAAGCTCATTGAAGACGTCTATTCCAGTATTCAATACATTAATACGAGGTTTGGAGTTTCGAACATCGAAATCCAGCCTGAGAGTATCTACGCGGTCTTGAACGAAGGCCTCAGAAATGAAAATGGTGATCCAATTATGGAATTTTATATCTCGAATTGGCTTTCAGGAGCTCACGTTGAGCAGAGTGACGCTAACGCCTTCAGACCGAGCGGCATGCAGAAAATCCAAAGGTTCATCGCGATGAAATACGATGATTCTCGTAGAAAATACTCTGCGCCGGAAGTCTTGGAAGATTTATCCCTAAAACAAAACACAGCAGCAGAAATTTACGCGCTTGGTCTAACTTCATTGTGCGTGCTAGGAATCGAGCCTGAAGCTTGGGAGCCGTTGCCGCAAATGAAAGTTCAGCAGGATATTATCCTAGATGAAATACTACGGATTCTGGAAGTGAAACTTTCAAAGCAGAGCATGGTAGAAAAACGGCTCAGCCCTTCCAAGGGAAAAGAAATAATTTCCGTCGTATCGACGATGCTGAAGAAAGACCCTGTGGAAAGAAAAAAAGCGTTTATAGAGCTACTACTAAACAAACAAAATCGAAAGGAGTCGTCAGTGCGCAAGAAAGGTAAAGTTCAAAAAAAGAAGAATGAGTTTGCGAACAAAGAAGAGGAGAAGAAAATAGATGAGAAAAAGGCGGAACAAGCTGGAGGAAAAAAGCTCGATAAAGGTAATCGAGAAGAATTTAAGTCTCAAGACATGTCAGCAATGATTGATAACGAAATAAATAGTGAGGTTAGAGAGCTGCTTCAGAGACCTGATCCAGCTAATATCAAGAAGATAATTCTAGAGAAAAAGAATCTGAATACATGGGATATGGTGATGCTGAGTAAGAACGAAGCATGGGTAAACTTGAAGGAATTGTGCCTTCCAAATAATGAAATCGGGGCCAAAGGAGCCGCAGTGATCGCAAGCAACACGACATGGAAGAAGCTAAAAACCCTCTCATTAGAAAACAACAATATTGGCGATGAGGGCGCCGAAGCGATTGGGAGGAACTCGACCTGGGTGAATCTCAAAGTTCTTTCCTTACACGAAAATCAAATCGGCGATAAAGGATCTGTCGTAATTGGAAGTAATACTATTTGGACTAAGCTTGAGAAAGTTTATCTCCATCAAAATCAGATCGGTGACCTTGGTGCTGTGATGATAGGAAGCAACCCGGCCTGGAAACGACTGAAAAAACTCGCATTGCATTCGAATAAAATCGGTGATGAAGGCGGCGAGGCGATTGGAAGAAGCACGGCCTGGAGCAACCTCGAAGAGCTTTCTCTCTATCAAAATCAGATTGGAAACAAGGCTGCCGCGATAATAGGTAGCAACACCACATGGACGAAGCTGACAAAGCTACTCTTAACCATGAATAACATTAGCGATGAAGGCTGTGAAGCGATCGGAAGGAATCAAAGCTGGTCAGAGCTCGAAACGCTGTCTTTCTATCAAAATCAGATCGGAGACAAAGGCGTGCGCGCTTTAGCGAGCAACACTAAGTGGAGAAAACTCAAGAAGTTTATATTGCCTGCGAATCACATTGGCGACGATGGCTGTGAAGCAATTGGGAAGAACGTCGTATGGACGGGACTGGAAGAGCTTTATCTTAATCAAAATCAGATTGGAGATAAGGGCGCACATGCGATAGCAAGCAACACGACCTGGAATTTCTTGAAGAAACTTGTGTTATCTTCTAATAAAATTGGCGATGAGGGATGCAAAGCAATCGGAATGAACGTTACTTGGACGAATATCGAAGTGCTTTTCCTCCAGCAGAACCAGATCGGTGATAAAGGAGCTATTGCGATAGGGAGCAACACATCTTGGAAGAACCTTACGAACCTCTTCCTGGACGAGAACAAGATTGGGGATGAAGGCGCGGTGGCGATCGGAAACAATTCGACGTGGGTGAAGTTGAGGATGCTCTCGCTAAACCGTAATAAAATTCAAGAGCAAGGTGCGCTAGTGATAGCGAAACAGTCTGCCTGGACGAAGCTTTCTGATATTGATCTTTCTGGGAATCCTCTAACCGAGAAAGCCAAGAAAGCGTTTGAGAACAATCCGTTATTTGCGAAAAAAGCCAAAGCTCCAGAGTCAAATTGCACTATTTTCTGATATGACTAGGTAGGAATATGAGTCTGTTTTAAAAATTTCGTGTTTTCACTTTCTTCAGAGGCTAAGACCGCGTGAATTTATTGACTTATATATACTTTTGTATCCATATCCTCGCATTCATTTCGGGAATGATAATCTGCATCAATTATTAACTCCAATACATTATTGTTAATTCACTATTATTGTTGAACTTGATATCATTTGCGAAGTCAAATAACATTTTGAAAGATCACCTTCATTTACTTTACTACTGGACGTTGTTTCATGATTTAGCTTTGACTTTTCAGAGTGTATTAATAAATCATGGAGCTGGGATAATTCTTATTCATTTGACCAATTATAATACCTAATTCAAATCTCATGAATTAAAGAGAGATCTAAGTGTGTCACTCTTTATTTACCCTAGCCTTTGCAATTTAACATAATTATAGGCTGTAAACTTCGTACTCTTTCAATGATTCCGGCCAATATTTTCCCAACAGCGTAGGGAGGTAGAGCTCCTCGTCAAAGTGGATCTTAAACGATCTATTTTCAATGACTCCTCGCTTGACGGTGACCTCCTTCTGCTCCTTTTTGTCAAACGCTTGGATCTCTTTAACAGCTTTTTTCGCATAAACTCCGTGTCTAATCCACAAAGGGACATCCTTGGTCCATTCAATGCCTTTTTCTGTGAGCAGCATCTTTCTCAAATCTGACGCTTTCTTCCCATCGGTTTTCTTGTGTCCGAAATGGAACCTTGCGTAAGAGCTGGTCGCGTTTCGGTTGCAGTCCAAAACCGATCGCCAGATCATATGGTTAATGAACTCTCCCTTTTCAGGGAAGATCATGACTCTTCCATCGAAATACGCATGCATCCCATTGATCCTCTCAAGAGTCTGTTGGCTATAAGCTTCTTTCTTCTTCTGAGTTTCTTGAATGAGATGGTAATTGAACCTTACCGAGCAGAAACTTGCCATTAAGGATACTATCTTCTGGGTTCTTCCACCATAGATGTGAGTTTTAGTGTTCTCTTCTTCTGTTTCGTAGGCAGGCGGGAAGATGAGAGTGATCTCATCGCTATGAGCGTATCCAGTCGCGGCGTGGAACTCATCGATAAGGTCATTCATAGCGAGTACCATTGCGTTCGTGAAGGCGTCGTCAAAAGGAGACTTGGAGTAGTCTAGGTTTCGAGTAAACTTAGAGAATGAGTGTCCGTCCAATCTGACGAGAAAGGACTCTTGGCTGGGATTGTTGTCGGGTAATTCCGTTCAAACTCTTTCATGCGAGTTTCGAGAGCATTGTACTTTGATTTCTTGTTTGTTGTTTCTTCCTCTACGTTGATCTTTATCTCCTCAATTGGGTTTGTTGAATTGATGGTAATCGTGGTGGTAGTTGTGGTTTCGTAAGTGGATTCCATTAATGGATTTTATTTGTTAAACTCAATATTCTTATTTAGAGTTTGATTTTTGATCGCTTTATTGGATCGAAAGATCCAATCAAAAGACAGATTGTTCAAAGGCTTCTGGAAATTTGAAATTTATAAGAGGACATTTTCTCGCGAAAAAAAAATGTTGATGACCTTGTCAAGGTTTGCTTATCGTTATTGTATTATGGCTTTGATATGAGAAATAATGAATCATCAATTAATTGTCATCCAATATTCGCCCGAAGAAAATGTCAAAGTTCATTGGGCAATAGTTTGCTCTGCTGAGAGACAGTATTCAACAAGAAATATTGGGTGTACTTCAGGAAATCTTACTATGATATAGAGTTAGAGAGTGATTGTGCTCTCACTTTCTTCATATGAGCATAATAATGATGATATGATGGACTCAAATTAATACAAACAGTATGCAATGTACTGCACTTTCCATAGCTATTTCGAGTTTAAGAGCTTATATGGTGGTGATTGACTATTTGGAGTTACATTACAGAGTTTCCTTAAATTAATTAATTTTTATTGATATTGCTAAGAGCTTATATGTTTGATCCTCAGCTAATTCCCTCTCCAAACAAAGCCTTAGACCAGCTCTTAGCAAAAATCATCTCTGACTCAAAATCAGGAGCCCAGAACCAAAAAGTACTGCCTTTCTTTACACATGCAAATTTTCCTCATAACTCTTCCCTTAAGGTCGCGCAAACACTACTCCAACGTGCAAACAATCGCTTCGCAGACGCAATATCAAAAGCACCTACAGTCTCAGAATACCTAGCAAGTCTCTGGAACAGCAAGCAGATCTACCAATCTCAAAGAGAAGTATATCAGCATCAATTGCTCGCGATTATTTGAAAATTTTCTTGTCCATCAGTATGTCGAATCCAAGTTAGAGGAATGCCACCAGATCAACGTCGATAATATTTTAACGAATAAAGCGACTGTAACGGACGTATCTTCTTAAGTTATTCAGCACCTTTACATTATCCATACGAATCTAGAGAAGCCTTGATATCGAATCGGAGATTTTGCCAACCATGAAAATCGATGATTACCAAAAACAAGTCTTCGAGAAAAAGAAACGGGAATTTCAAAAACTCTTAGAGAACGATGATGCTCAAAAATACCTCAAACCAGGATCGTTTGCCCCAGGGTTCATAGACGTGATTAAGTATGTAAGCAGGCCTTTGGTTACCACAACAAACGGAGAAACAAGAGAAATAAAAAATTTTCACTTCTCAACGGCAGGCTTACTAATGCAGGATCCAAACGATCAACTTGAGCACGAGCGATTAGAGCAAGCTGAAAAACTCGTAAAAGACCTTCATGTCAAAAAGCGGGAGTTTGAAAACAAGATAAAAGGGATTGAGGAGAAGGAAGCTGAGCGCCTGCGCAGTGAGATAGAAAAAGTAAAAGAATACGAGGAGAAAGAGGAAGAAGAGAGAGCTCAAAGAAAGAAAATCGAAAAGCTTGATAATATAAAGAGAATCCAGATGCGGAAAGAGGAAAGAGCTAAGAATAAAGCCATCTGGGAAGAAGAGCTTAAAAAATATCAGCAAAAAGAGCCTCTTTACGTCCAAATCGAGAAAAGATACCAGGAGGAGGTCGAGCTCCCTGCAATCAAACGCCAGCAGCAAGTCCTTGAGGAAATTCACGAGTTCCATAAGCCGTTAGATCGTGAAGAGCTTTTGCAGCATGAAAAGAGCGTCCTTGCGAAAATGGAGGAGACTAAACTCAAACAGCAGATTTCGGCGTTGCAGCATCCAAAACGCAGGCTCGATGCTCTCCTGCCGAAAAGCAAATTCGAGGATTATTTCAGCGTTCGATTCTCATATGAACGAGCAAAAGAAGCCCAGAAGGAGGTTAGGAAGAAAATGTTTGAATTTGCTGCGTCTATCAAAAAGCCCTCTCCAAAAAGAAAGAAAGAGGTTGAACTTGAAAGAATAACCTCAAACACCAGCGCGACTAGCAAACACCCGCGGTCCTCTACGATCGAAGAGAGGTCCAGAGACGAGATCCAGAGCGAGATTTTTTCTTCTCCTGCTCCCTCGCGAGGACCTGGGACCCTAACTTCTGCGAATCCTCTTCGAGGAAGGCATCGAACGGTAGATGGAAAGAAAATTGGGATGAACAGTGCTTCAAAGGAGAAAGATGCCAGCAATGCAGAGCATGCGTATCCGGATTATTTGGTGAGCATCAGGAAGAAATATAATTTACAAGTGCAGAAGGACAAATGGAAAAATATATTGAATCAAACTGAGCTTGATCTAACTACAAAGCGACAGCAGGTTCTCATAGAAGCAAGTCGGTTAGAGGAACAAGTTGGATTGAAAGAGATGTTTTTGAAAGCGAATCGCCGTAATAAAGCTGCGATTAATAGATATCTTGAAGAGTCTGAGGAAGTGGATAGCATTCTGTTAAATTCGATCGAGGCGAAGCTCTCTCTTCTTTCAGAAGAGGTAAACGCGCTGGACCAGTCAACAATGTTGCCGGCGATTAAAAAAAGAGGCAGAATGTCAAATGGTTACGGGCAGAATTCAAAGGTAAATAAGTCAATGGATGCTGGAGTGAGTCGAATTAAATCGTTTAATGTCAGTCCAAGCGGTGCAGGATAAGTCCTTCACGACAAAAAAATTTTGGTGGGTGCTAATTATTCTGTAAAATATATGATTTTGAACAATTTTTCGGTTTTAAAGTGTACATTTTGTCACTGTGTTTAAGTGTGAATGATACTATTGATAAGATAAGAAAGATTTTCACTCTTTGTAATCATCGGGTTAACTCGAACTCTTAATGGAAACTCATTGTGGCAGTCTTTAACTTGTAATAAGAGTACAATCAAAATTCTTCGCAATATGAAGGCGCAAGATATCAGTATGGGAATAACAAAAAAAAATTACCATGACACACAATAAATGCTTTTTTCGTCAGAAACTCTTTATAAATCATAAAAAAAAATTGAATGTGAAAATAAAGTTCTATTCATAATTATCTGTTTTTGTCATTATTTGTTATGTTTCTTCGATGCCATTCTTTCCTTTATCTCGTCGAAGGTCATCGTTTTCGGTTTTTTCGAAGGAGCTTCATTCCTGAAAAGTGCAGCATGAGGATGGGCATGATGATGTGACGTCTGAGGCATCCGATAAGCTCCTAAGAGCTCCTGATTCATATCTCCGAAGACTTCCTGATACATTTTTGGAGAATATCCTCGTATCCTTCTGCCATCGTCCTCTCCGTTAAGAGGGCAAGGATGATGAATTGGGTAGGTATCAATGGCGATCACCGCATTCCTTTCAGCTTTCTTTTTCGCCATTTCTTTATATTTTGGACTGCTGGCGTCCCAATTCCCTTTCTTTAAATACCTCCTAAACCTTATTAATTCATCAAAGTTCTCTTCCTCGTACTCATCTTGTTCTTTGCAAGTAGATAGATGCTCAATTCGAAAATTAGGATCCACTTTAACCAGTTCAGACGACGTTATCTCAGGAGCAAGCTTATTATTGCTGGAGTCCGCTTTAGTCGGAAGACCGTTCCAAGTCTGAGTATGAGCAGCGAGGTCTTTCTGCTTGACGAAATCGAAGATATTTTCACTTCTTGGCCCTTTCATCGGTTGCTGCCTCTGGAGTTCAGAGTCTCGGTCTAATGCAAGTAATTCCCCGATTGAAAGCCGACCATCCAATTTTGAAACCGAAGAAGATTTCTTTGCTGAGATATCTGACAAATCTGAAGCGTTTTGATTGTTATCCATCGACCCAACTGGTAAGTACCTTGATCGCTGGACTGCCACTTGCTGAGAGAATTTTTCCGACGGCTTTTGGTCGTCCTCTTGATTTTTTTGATGTTTCTCAGGAGAGCAAGTCCTTGCGCCTTCCCTTCTTTCCGATTTGTGTTTTGTAGGTGTAGGTAATTTCGGGCCTTCAATGATGTATTTTGGTACATCATCAAGCATTTTCTCTAGGTCTTGTAGTTTTCTGGGAGATGTAAAGGGATTGATGAGCTCTTTTTGCTGAAGCTTCGGCTGAGATTTTGATTTACGGTGTGTGGGTTGACCTTTTTCAGATTTGGCATTGTGCGGTTTATCGTTTTCTACAATGCCGTAGCTCTTAGTGGGTTTAGCCGGTTTTCTGTTTTCTGCAGGGTCAGAAACTTCTTGTATCACAAGTTCCAAAGGAACTGCAGAGGGAGACCTCGTTTTGTGCGTCGGAGAATGATGCCAATTCTCAGTTAAGGTGAATGTAGGGGTTTCGAGCCCAGACCTGCTGGAATCTCCTCTCATCTGATGTAGGAGGATAATTTTCGGATTACTCTGTTGTCTGGCTACGTTGAAGGACTCATTGATGCCTTCGTCGAGCTCTCTTTTGGAGGGCGGTTTCAAATCTGTGATTGGTTCTTCAATTTCACCGATGGCTTCCTGCAAAGCTTGGAGTCCTTCAGTTCGTTCGGTCCGTCTCGTTGAAGGGAGATTCGTTCGCGCACTCGACATCTGAGAATCTAGCTTGTGCTTCGCGCCAAGACGATCCGTTCCTTTTGGACTGAATTCTTCGTTTTGAACAACAGGAATGAAAAGACCCCTTGCTGTTTGAGAACCCGCGCCTTGGTAAGATCTATCGATTCCCTTTGTACGATTGACGGCTTGATTAGGAGCTTCAATCTGCTGTGGCGGTGCTTTATTTATCTTTATGGTGGGGATTGAAACGGCAGGTTGGTAGGGCTTTTGCTGTGTTTTCTTATCGGAAGATGACAGAGGCCTCGTCTTTTTTGTGCTATTCTTTGTGGGAGCGGGAATCGCTGTTATTTTTTGTGCTTTTCCTTTGTTCTTAGTCGGATTTTTCTCCTCTGTTAAAGATCTTTGTTTTTTGTCTTGAGTGGTGGTATTTGGCTTATTTGCAAAGCGGACAGGCAGTTTTTGCTTTGTTGATCCTTGATCTTTGGCCTTATTTTGAGCTTCTGTTTCTAATTTCTCTTGTTTTTCCTGAGCGCTTGAATTTGAAGGAATTTTCTCTGAAATAAGCTTTGAGTTGGGACTATTTTGGTTCACTAAACCCTTTATCGGGGAACTAGTGTTGTCAGTTTCAGTTGGAATCGTATCTCCTGCAGTCGAGCAGTGTTTGGGAATGCCGTCTCGATAAAATTTCAGCTCAGAGTTATCAGTTTCGATGTTTTTGCTCCGTGGATCGTTGAATTTGATGCTGCTGTCCGTTTTGGGGCTCTGCCTTGCAGCAGGTTGTGACTCTTTATGCTGATCTCCTTCCTGAGCATTCCTCTTTGACACTATATCGACGTTTCCAGACTCCTTCTCTTTCAATTGGATCTGCCCTTGATCAGATAAATTATATCCAATGAATTCCGGAGTGCCTGAATTTGAAATTTGAGCGGCTAAGTGAAGCTCGCCTATGAATTTATTCTGCTCCTTTTTTGATGACCCACTATTCCTTTTTTGAGGATTTCGAGGTCCATACATGATAATCCCTTCTGCAATCAGCTCCTCTTGATCTTGCTGACCAAGCTGGCCAAGAGATTCTTTACGGTCTGTCAACTGACCTCTCAGGTTTGTCTCATGAGCGGTGTCATACATGAATAATTGGCTCTCTTTCAGCGGTGTTAATCTCTTCTTCGCAGAACTTTCAAACTGCCTTCCTGAGATTGTTGTGGGCGTTGTTACCAGCGATAGGACCTTCGGTCCTTCAATCTCTTGATCTGAGCCAGTATATTGTGCAGATTTCGCTCGCTCTAAACCAGTTTTTTTTCTGTTTATAGATTTTACGCTGCCAATAGCATTTAATGCCTCAGCCAAAGACTCATCATCAGAAGTTAAATTTTGATCAGTGGTTTCGTTTTTATTGCTTTGCTCAGCTTTTTCGTTCAAATGAGAGTTATATTTTTGCTTTTGCCTTTCGGTTGTCGCTACTATGCATTCATCTTCAGTGAGTTCTTTCTTGGAAGATTGGTCGGCTCTCAGCTCTGAACTTTTTTCCTCAATATTTCGAGGTAAGGACCCGAAACTGTCAATACCGCCAAACAAATTAACCTGATTTTCATCTGGGTAGCTCCTTTCAGTGAAAAGCAAGGTTTGAGATCTGGCTTGATTTAGCGGAGAGTCGTCTGGATTGAACTCAAATTTCCTCGCGCTCAGTGGATTTACACCCTCGCTTTTTTGGTCTGACAATTGAAACAGAAAGTCATCCTTTTTCTGAGGAGTTTCGCTTCTTGAGGAATTTGTTTTGTCTTGAAAAGGCTGAAACTCAACCTTTGAAGAACCTACCGAGTCGTCTCTGCTTCCTGAGTTATTGCTATTTTCAGAGGCATTTTCTGCATTTCTCCTCGGGTTCGCTGTTTTTCGAAGGCTCAAATCCTGTTTTCGACCTCTTTGCTCAGTTTTCGGGCCTGTGGTGTGTATTGGTGTTGGGTCTTTTGATGTGTTTGCTGTGCTTTTTTGAGTTTCTGGTGCTGTCTTAGTTTTAGTTGCTTTGATGTTACTTTGCTGCGCAGAATCTGAAGAAGGTCTTCTGCTCCCAATCAATATGGGACGTGCGAGAGGTTCATCCTTGCTTAAGAGCCAGCCAACCTCTGCTGTTGTGGTGCTGATACTGCGCTTTCTCCAGATGTTTAGAGAAGGGTCTTTCAGTTCCGAAAGCAGTTCTTGAGCTATTTTGATGAGTTTATTTGATTGTGAGACTGGACTCAGTGCCTGAGCTTCTTCCGTTTCGTGGTCTATGCGCTCTTTGAGTTTTTTGGCGACTTTTAGCTCCTCTCTACCTCCAGAATTTGGTGCTCGGCTCTGACTTGTTTCAGGAGGATCCTGTAGTAAAACTTTACTATGAATCCTCTCCTCAACTTTGTGAAGGAACTCCGAGCAGTCTGGAGACCGCTCAGGATGTTTGGAGAATGATGATAATGAATCCCCAAAGAGTTTTCTGAGATCGAAGGAAATTCCTCTCTGGACGTCTAAATTCAGGTTGCGAGCATTTGGATCGCAGGAGACTAACTTTCCTCTCTCGAATTTTCCCGAATTAACTTTTTTCCTTCTAGAGTCGATTAATACTCCTACGGTAATTTGTGAAATATATATCTCTATCTGAAATGATGATACTTACCTTCTCCATGATACTCACCAGATTCAAAATTTCCAATGTAAATAAGCCCGTTAGGTTCTAGTCTCCGCCCAAAGCCATGCAGCTTTCCTTCCTTCAAAGAGCATTTTGCAAACTTCAGCACTACTGGTGACGAAAGAGAAATTACCTGAAACTGACCGACGCTTAGCAATCCTGAAGAGTTATTATACTCAACTCCGAGGCCATCTAACAGGTTATTGTACCAAATTCCCAATTTTTTGCTCTGATCTTTAAGTGAAAGTACTCCAAGCCCTTGCTTGACTCCATTTTCAAGTTCACCCTATCACAATCATACTCATTAGAGCCAAACAGTCTGATCTCGTTCACTTTACCTCATAAATTTCATTCTTGTTCAGTTCCTCAGCTGATTTCAAGTTTGAGATCATCAACCCATCCGTTTCAATATTCAACTCTAAGTATACAGGTCATGATTCTCCTCTAGAGCTTCTATTACCGATGTTTAAAAGCTCTCCTTCTCCGCTGTACAACTCAACAATGGGCTCACCCTTCTCATATTGACAGTATTTCCAAGAGTTGCTGCCAGCGGAATAGAAAATGCCTTTGCCATGCATTTGCCCGTTTCTGAGAAACCCTTGGTATTTGTCTCCATTTGCAAAGATCAAGGTGCAGAACCCATTCCCAAAATGATTCTCGAATTGACCTTCGATCACACCTCCCATGACTGGAAAGAAATATCCTTTGCCATTCATAGCGTTCTCTTCAATTTCCCCTAGACGTTCAAAGTCAGTCCGCGTAGTTTTTCCATGAATTTACCATAATAGCAATCTCCGTTCTTATAAACGATGATTCCTTTTCTATTTGGTAAGTTGTTGTAGCAATAACCTTGATAAAAGCAGTCTTCAAACTCGAGAGTATTGAACTCTATTAGAGCCACGGTTAATACAAGCAGATTATATGAAGTAACCTTCGTTCTGGGATGATGGACAGCTCATGTTTTGGAAAAATTAATTGGTTATTGCTTCGTCGACAATAGTTTTTTGACTGATTCAGTGAAACAGGAGCAATAAAATTATTGATAAATGCTTATTGTGCAGCACAAAAAAGAGGAACGTAAGCTTTGGATTGAGAATAAATGGCTCTCATTGGAATGTGGGAGTGATATCATCCTTTGTAAAATATTCCTCTATGAAAACACGAGTACATTTTGTGGACTATCAAGAATTAAAAAAGAAAGTGACTAAAAGAGATAAACCGACATTTTTTTTATTAGAGTAGCACAACCAGTGGCTCATAAGTGACGATTGGTGATTACTGACAAGATTAGTGTTTTATGATAATCTGGGTCGAATTTATTCTCTTCTATTGCACCCAACAATCTTGAGATGGAAGCAATCTTCAATGTTGTGACGCTCAAGGCATGGCAATATTGAAGTGAAAACTTTAAAAGTTGCGAACTGGAAACCCTTTAAGTCTTTTTTTGATCCATTCAAAAAGTTGGTAGCCGCTGCTCAAATACCCAAGTAATGACGAGGGCTTATTGAAATATAAGAACTCAACAAAGGTTTTCACTCCAAAAGAGTTACTTTTTGTGCTTCTTTTTATTTGCCAAGCCAATTGTAACTTCTAATGCTCATTAAACTCTTAAAATCTGATTCTTTTTTCTCTGATCCTGAGGTTCTAATCGACTTAAAGAAATAACTTATGGAGTAGCTACTGTTCGCTTCGAGTTGTATCCATAATCACTCATGAGAGCTCTCTGTGTGTGTCTCTCTCTACTGCCTGTTTGGGGTTGTGTCTATAACAACCCTTCTCTAGGTTCAATTCTAACTAAAATTATGTATCGGTTTCCTCAGATATCCCTCACTTAAGTTCAATTGCTTTGAAAACTTCAATAATACGGTGTATATAGCTGTAGCGCGAGGGCTTGATGCTCTAACCGTCGCAAATGACTCCATTATTTTCTCAATTGATGTTGAAAGTTGTAATTTTTCTATATGTCCTGTTCGAACCACTGGTTACTCAAAGCCGCTCCTTTACCGCTATCTCTTTGTAGCTCAGGAGAGTGATGCTGTAGAGAGTTGGCCGTGCTTCTCTAAATTAGAATATTTTCTGCCAACTGGAATATTCTTTTCTACGAGTTTATCTATCGTCATTACTGTCATCTACGTCATACACGCCATTTTAGCAGGACGAATACAAAGATGGCAGAATCGAGCAATAAAGGCTACCTTCAAGGGCTACCCTGGTTTCTACGCCATAACCGCTCTAGGTAAGTAGGCTCAGATGGAATGAATCGCAGCAGAACCCTCTTCAATCTTAAATTTTTCAAAAAACCTCTTGGGTATTAGGCTAAAGTTAGACTCTATATTTTAATCCTTTTTTCACTGTTCTGAGAAAAAGCTCACGAAAATATGGCATCACCTTTAACAACTCCTTCCGCATCAACAATGCCACCATCCACTGTGGGTACCTGAGATCGATTCATCGCTTTTCTGCAAGCTGCTTTGCTTGTATTAGATTTTATATCGACATGCCACACGTTGCTGGAAATTAAATATGAACCCACGGGCATTTATAATTTAGAGCTGCACGGTATTTAAACCGTTTTGGATCTCAGATTAAGTAATTAAATATTTTAATTGTAAGAAAATCTTTGAGATCTTTTAGAAAGATATGTTCAAAAACGTCACTCAATTCGGAAAGAGCTCCCTCTTCAGCCAGGTTGCCAGATCCTTCGGCACTCAAGTACCTCCAACTCTCCTTAACCACTTCGTCTAATCACTTTTCGAAATCCAAAATAGAAACCACCAGTTAGAGTCGCTGTCACCGGTGCTGCTGGCCAAATTGGCTACTCTTTGGTCTTCAGAATTGCCAGTGGTGAGATGCTCGGCAAGGACCAACCAGTCATCCTCCATTTGGTCGATATCCCACAAGCCCTCGACGCTTTGAAGGTAATTCCGACATGGGAGACTGCGGTCACTCACTCTGCTTCCTTTTCTAGGGTGTGAAAATGGAAATCCAAGATTGCGCCTTCCCAACCACCGCTGGAATCGAATGCCACGACAATCTTTCTGCCGGTTTCAAGGATATTGACTACGCTCTCCTCGTCGGAGCCAAGCCAAGAGGACCAGGCATGGAAAGAGCTGACCTCCTCAAGGACAACGGAAAGATTTTCGTCGGCACTGGCAAGGCCCTCAATGACAACGCCAAGAGAAGTGTTAAGGTTATTGTTGTCGGAAACCCAGCCAACACTAACTGCATGATCGCCGCTCACTACGCCAAGGATATCCCAAAAGAAAACTTCACTGCCATGACCAGATTGGATCACAACAGAGGACTCAGCCAAATTGCTGAAAAGACTGGATGCCACGTCGACGAAATCAAGAACTTCGCTGTTTGGGGTAACCACAGCCCAACCATGTACCCTGACTTGACCTACACCACCATCAACGGTAAGACTATGACTGCTCTCCTTATAAATTAATGATAATATGAAAATAGGCAAGAACGCTTTGGATTTGGTTCCAAAGGACTGGATCAGCAAGGAATTCATTCCTGTCGTTCAACAAAGAGGAGCTGCCATCATCAAGGCCAGAAAGCTCTCCAGCGCTGCCTCCGCTGCCAACGCTGCTATGGACCACATTAGAGACTGGGTTCACGGAACCAAGGGAGAATGGACCTCCATGGCTATTCCTTCTGACGGAAGCTATGGCATCGAGCCTGGCCTCATCTTCTCTTACCCTGTCATTTGCGAGGGTGGCAAATACAAGATCGTCCAAGGATTGAAGATCTCCCCAGAGAGCCAAAAGAGACTCGACGTCACCAAGGAAGAACTCTTGAGCGAGAAGAAGGCTGTTGAAGAACTCCTTAAGTAAGAAATCTAAGCGATAACAATACACATACCGGTAGATATAGGTATATCCATTGATCTAGTAAAAATCCTCTATGTAACACTGTCTCTTGTGATGAGTAAGACAAACCAAAAAATCAAATAGAATAAGAGATAGATCATAGATCCAACTTCAAATCCTTTACCAACTCAACTCTCTTCCTTGGTTTCATGAGAAAAAAACAATTAAGCTTAGTGGAACAATAGATCTCTGGTGATGGTACTAAATAGAGGCCTCATCTATATATTAGCGAGCAAAAACAAGAGAGATTCTATATCACATTCATAAGATACAAAAAATATATTTGTACATGCACAAAACAAGAGTTTATGCAGATCTCAAATAATTATAATATATTGATGAAATCTTCGTTAGCAGAAAAGCTCCTGCTACAAGATCATCACTCAACCCAATAATTGGGATTACATCAGGAATTAAATCGAGAGGCGAGATGATGTAGGTTAAGTATCCAATGATGGCTGGATTCGTCACAATTTTCTTGAGAATAAATATTATCCCTTCGCGATTTCCAACAAAACTGCCTAGCAGACCAAGCAGAAATCGTGCATCTAACATCTCCTCTGCTTTCTAATCATTTATTAATGAGCAATTAATTCTCGATCTAAGAAAGATAATTACAGTTCTTGGCTTGCCTGAAAATTTATCATTGTATTTGCGTACTCCCTCAAGCACCTTTTTCAGAGTTGGGTCTGCATTCGCATTAGAAGGAACTTTGAAATCTTTAATAAGAATAGACATCTGACGTCTACAAAGCGGACATGTTATCTGTTCTTCTGGTTTTTTCTCCCATTGGCCGAGAATGCATTTTCCTTTGTTGGTGTTAGATGGAATGATGAGTTGAGGAAATTGTGGCGATAGTTTTACCACAGAATGCATGTCCACAGGTAGAAAGAAGTGGAAAAGAGTACTTTTCAAGGCAGATAGAGCATTCCTCTGATTGATAGCGTTGAACATTGTGGTCTTGTTGATCGTTTTCAGCTGAAGGTTCCTTCGCTGCTTGTAGACAGATTTTGACAATGAATCTAAGTAGTGAGAAAGTCTAGTAAATGATAGTTTTTCCTCAAATTATATAGAGGGAGATTACCTTTTTCACGATGAAGAAAAGAATGTCAAAACTTAGGAGAATGATGGCCTTTATCAGTGAGAACACTGAACTCTCCATTGTTAAAATTTTATTGTTCTGTGAGTGTAAGAGTATTTTTTTGTTGATTACAGAAAATATATGCTATGTAACAAGGCACGAACGCTCGAATTCCTTCAACAAAATAACAAAACACGAATAGCGAGTCAAAATGAAATAAAAACCAGCTCGGGGGAGTTAATTACATTCTGATTGCAGAGGGAGTGGAGTGAATAATCGACAAAGTTGATGAGAGAATAAAAAAAGGCAGAGTCAATCTCGTTTTAGTACATAATCTTGAAACAATATATATTTCTCCTGGTAAATAATCTTACCATTCTGTTTATTTCTTCTCGATATGTGTCAAAATTTTGTCATATATTGATGCTGATAAGATCGCTGTTGATGCTTCTGATGCTTGAATCATCATTATTGTCAGGAAATTTAACAAAGAAACGCGAGTTTCGATAGCATTGCTACATATCCAATCGTACTGCACAATTTCTTCCCAAAAATAAAAAATTTATATGTTTAGGAACCTCAGCAGATTATGCTGGATTCAGTGATATTCTCCCAAACTCTTTCAATCCTTCCACTCATCGCAGCAAATAGATCACAAATATCCGGAGAAGTAGATGTATCTCAGGTGTAAGCAAAAGGACTATGGAAAAAAATTTTCCAAACTTCTGCGATAACGGTTCTCTTCTAATTGAATTCTATCAGTCGCTCTTTCAAATGATTCAGTAACTTTCGAGAAACTACGAAAATTCCTTACGCGGGTTCAAACTCCCTCATCGTCATGCTAACTCATTTGTTTCAGTGAGAGTTTCGCAGTAATTGCTCACATAAAATCTCACTCACTTGCATTAAAGAGGAATCGCTATACTACTGAAAATAAAGCCTTGCTTAATGTATTATTAACATAGCGACACTTTCTGAGAAAAGCTTCTATTTTCACTTTCTTGTCGCTAACCTTCAAAAAAACCACGCTCATAAGCTTTTTCTCAATGAAAGCAGATCATGAGGAAGACGTCTTCAACACGAGTATTATGCTTGCAAGAGAGGCTACTCAATTTTCGGCCAACTTGAATTCTTCTCGTGACCTCGCAACGGCTCACGAAGAAATTTTGTGTTCCAATAATTCGAAACAGTTCGACTAAATGCGTCGAAATTTCTTGATTAGCCACGTTCTTAAATTAGCAGCCGTTTTGATGTTCTAACTCCTGCTTAATATACCAGGGACACATCATCTAAAATTAATATAAACTTTTTTATTCCCAAACTCAAGCCTCAAACCCAAACTCAACCAACACTTTACTTCAAATGGTAAGAAACTTGCTCTGATGCATTGACTTACATTCTCCTGCTTATAGGCAAACAATCAAACAATGAGAATCAGAAGCAACATCCACGCTTCAAATATTGACAATAGAGGAAGTGTACCAAAATCCTTGACCGTAATCCTTTTGCCCTGAATTCTAAGACTAAAGCTTTGATTAGAAAAAGGAAGAAAAGTTTGCAGTCGGTCCAGTCCTCATGGGTGTCTTCTTGTTTGTAGTCATTGGATCAGGTAATTGAAAATTAGTTGAAAGCTTTGCTTAATATTTCCAAAGCTATCTTCCAAATGTTGAATGCTGCAACTCAAGGTGACATCTAAAGAGCTAATATAAGCTAGAGAGCTATCCCATTAATTTCGTGGGAGCTAAGTTTATGTAGCATTAATGCATTTAGATCCTAGTTAAGTTTTGAAAATTCATTCATTATGTATTTTCATGGTGTTTGCTATTCAAAGCTGAGGCTGAGTTTAAGCAATAAGTATTCATATGCTTGAACAGATTATGCTTACTCCAAAATCTTTTTTGCTCTTGAGCCATAAAATTTAGCCTACGATATTTAAAAAGCAAAAAAAAAGAGCTACGATTTGATTGATGACATTAACAACAGAGAAAGAGAGATAAACTCATACTTTGAGCTACCTCTTGTAAATTTGTGTTGGTAGATTAGAGGGAGAGCGATCGCTTTGGATAGAGTAAGCAAATTTCTTAGTTTTTATAATGATTTTGAATTCAATTCAGGAGTTGATGGTTCTCTGGACATACATAATATATTAGGCCATTTTAAAGTGAAAATGATTTCTTCTTCGTGAACCTGAGGCTTTTCAGGGTTATTACTCGAATTAACATTATTGAAACTCCTTCGACATATCCTCATTTGTTTCGTTATGATCGCGCAACTGGCGAGGTTGAGTAAAATTTGTCACAAGGCTCATACAACGAATCAACCTGTATTAATTTTGATGTTTTAACAACATAAATTTCAAATATTCAAATATTTGGAGAGGACCTTCAAATAGATTGCATCTTTTGGCTTCTTAAAATAGCTGTAAGAGGAACTAAATCGGGCCTATTTTCGTTGAATTCAACTTAACCTCGGCATAGACGCACTGAACGAATTTAGCTTTATTTCGAAAGTTAAAGAAATGACGTTGCAAAAAAAAAGCCTGGAAGTTTAAATATTTAATCTATTCGAATTAGATCGTGACAAAATATGAAAAAGTGGGAAGAGCAACAAAGGGCGAAAAATCATCAAAAGAAGATTCAAGGTGCTAAGGCGTCACTCAAGAACCCAAACCGTGCTTTGAATGACTCGAGATCTCCAGATGGGCAAAAAAAGTTCGGAACTGGCAATTATTCAAATCCCTCTGCGTCACCGCACTTGTCCAATACATCAGACAGCTTCCAAAAGGGAAACTCTGATTACACTGAGTTTGAGAAAGCCGACCCTACTCAGATACCATTGTACAAGTTGTTGAAATATTATAATCTTCAGCAATATGCTAAGGTATCCCATGAAATGCGTATTTTTCGTCTCATTTCCTTAATAATTTTACAGGGACTAATTTCTCGGGATTTTGGCTATGATTTGAGTAAACTGGCCAGACTAAGCAGCCAGGAGACGGAATTTTTGATGAGTGATCTTAAAATTCTGCCTGGCCATCGTGTTAAGTTTTTAGCGTTGATTAGACAGATTCAACAAGTAAATCGCCACTGCCTTTAACAACACGACTAATCTCTTTATCAACTTTCATTGTAGATTTGCGTTGAGATTGAAAAGGAAGCAGCTGCTATTCTCAAAGAAAATTACTATGATAATAAACCGAAGACAGCTACCGTTAAGTCAACTTCAGGAGTCCCACGAAATAACTCTCAGAAATCAATCTATTCGAATAAACCGAAGAGGTTTCTGCTAAATTACCATTGTGGTATGCTCTAACCTGTGTTTATAGTCAAGGAGGCTATCCATCGACGACTACGGTGAACAGAATGGTGACAACAAAACCTCAGCCCACTCTTTCTGCAACCCAATCAAAAAGATCGTTGCCTTCCAGTCAAACTCAACTCGACTCAGTAAGAAGACAAGAAAGTCAGGAAGAACTTGGTCAAACGCAATCGAAAAAAATTGATGGTAATTGAATCAGAGGCAATTCATATCTAACTCTCCAAAAACAGCTATTGGATTCGATTTTTTCAAGGATACTGAATCCGTTGATGATGAATTTGCCAAAGCCTTAGAGGGTATTCTGCAAAAATACCAAAGTAATCCCATTGCTTAGATGCTTTCATGCTAAACAACACTTCTTATTCCATAGAGGAAGTTAACGACGGAACGAACGTCTTTAACAGAACCAATAGTGGTTTTTCAACCACATTCTCCAATGAAAAGAAGCAATACCTAAACACTCAAGAGGGTGATTTGCTCAAGCGGATTAATTATTCAGAGGCCGATAGTTTGAAAAAAGATCTCACTCATGTAAAGCTTACTCACTGAAAAACATCAGATTAACCGACGATTAGGCCATCGATAGCATGAACTCATCTCGATCTGATGCAGAGACCGGCATTCACGATTCAGATAGGAAAAGCGACTCGTCGAAAGCAAAAAACACGTCTACCACAACAACCATTAGCAGCGCTTCGAAACAAGGTCACCCCCAATACAATGAAAAACCTCAAAACCCAGAAAAAGTGCAGGCTGCTATTCCAAAGCCTATTCAGGACACACAGTTCAAAGCAAGGATGGTGAAAGACGATTCAACTTTCCAGAAAAAGGCTGAAATTCAGCTACTTCAAGAAGAAAAGGCAGCTAGTAATCAAAAGGCTAAACTCTCAGAAAAACAAGCGACTGTAGAACCCACAGCACAGGTTAAACGAATCGATAAGATGACTTCTCTCGATGATAATGTCGGCCCGAAGAGCAATATATTAAATTTGGTCGAGAAGAAAATTAACAGCAAAGACCTCACAACTGATACGCTCAAGCAAGAGCTGAATAAGTTAAAAGATTTATATACTTCATTCGATGGCGCGAAGATGACTTCGACGCTTATAAACATCGATATCGAGGAGATGTGTTTCTGTTTCTCATGCGCCATCAAAAAGCACGTAGAGTACTTCTTGCAAAATGTGTGCACACCGGAATACTTGGATTTTGTCAAGAAGAACGTTTTTGCTCCAAAGGAAGAAGGTTTCAATATGCCCGAGGTCCGGTTCGCCATCGGAGGGCCAATGACCGTTGATAAAAGGCAAGCTCTCAATGAGATGACTCAAAATCAATTGGTTGATCAGGTTTCGAAACCTGGGTTCTCTCCAGTAAAACGCAGACCAGGTGTACAGCAAAGAGTACCTGATGAGGGGGAGGAGGAAGTAGAAGACAGCCACACTCCACATGTCAATAAAAAAATGGAAGAGTCAAAGTACAATTATTTACAGCCTGAAAACGAAGAGTCACAAACCCATGATACAAATCCTATGGACTACGTTGAAGATGAAGAAGCAAGCCCTGGGAAACTCCGAGAAAAAGGCTCGAATTCTCAACAAAATCTCGATCGCTATGGCAATGTGGATGGTGATGAAGAAGAGGACGCAGAAATCGAGCCAATAGAGCATGAAGAGGTCGAAGATGATATCGAAGAGGAGATATATCCTGAATTTTACGACAAATATAGAAACAAAAGCCTTGCAATCATTAGCGAAAGAACCGTGGAACATAGCGACAATAACAGTCAGCAATTCACGAAGAGCGGCGCAGGAGATGCTCATGAACAGAAGGAAGATGCTCCCAAGGGCGACGAGATCGACAACTTCCTTCGTGAATCGCTTCGCGATTCGGTGATGTTAAAACTGCATGGCGGTGAATATCCAGGGATACAGCAGAAAAGCATGGATTTGGCTGTGCATGGCCACCCAATACGCGGGTCAAATGACTATAACCAATATACCTATGGCGATGAAGAAGGGGATGAAAAGTTCGAGAGCAGAGGAGAAGAGATGCCTTCATACGTGAACGGAGATGAGCCAGAAGAAGAGAAGAGTTCAGGCCTCGGATTTTCTTTTGTGTCGCAGTACACGGCTCTTGATGATCTAGACTCTTCACAAATCGATATGAACCAGAGAGCGCGGACTCTCTTCGAGAAAACCTTCAATGATAAGCGATGGAATGAAACTGATTACTTCAAGAGTAAATTAATAGATATATGAAGAATTTGCTAATGACTTTTTTCTAGGAATTAACGCCACTCTTGATACAGGGCTTATCTCTGATTATTGCAAGAGCATTATTATTACTTCAAAGATGGAGAAAGAAGTTGTCATCGTTGCGTTGATCTATATTGAAAGATTAATTACAAGCAAGAATCTTTACATCAATCCCGCAAACTGGAGGAACACTGTCTTTACGGCTCTTGTGATTGCTTCTAAGGTAATTTTCAAGATCATTCGAATAGATTTGACCTTTTATCTGTCAGATTTGGGATGACGAGTCGTTCGAGAACCAAAACTTTGCAAAAGCCTTCCCGAATTTCACAACCAAAGAAATAAATCAGATGGAAAGAATCTTCTTGGAATTTATCGAATATGACATCGTGATTGGGCAAAGTGAATATGCGAAATATTATTTCATTTTGAGGACGTTTGCTGAGAAAAACAAGAAGAGTTTCCCTCTCAGAGCATTAGATGTGAACACTGTAATCACGCTACAGAAAAATTCCAAACACGCTGCTCAGACGCTCAAGGCTATTTATGCTGATTCACTCAATAAGACTCTGTAGTTTGATAATCCATGTTAAATTTTTTGAATGCTCCTGTATTTGTTCTTCTACCACTTGTGAGATAGTCTAAAGGAATTCTTTGCTGTAACATTTAGTACCAGAACGTTCAATTACAAGCTATTATCTCTTTCGAGTCTAAAATATGAAGTGTCATGATATCATGATATAAGTTTAATGGCTCTAGAGCAGAACAATATACCTAATAAGGGTGATTTTCAACTTTTTAAGGTTGGAATATAGATTGTGATCCAGGTATTTTTGCTGTTTACGATGAGCATGACCAAAAAGGCACATAAAGTGATTATATTCTCAACTAGAATTTGCTATTTCAGGATAACAGATTGTTAAGAGACACTTTTCATTGAAAAAATCTTAATCATAGGAATCGATGAGATGTAGTTTCTTTTTGATTTAACAGGGCGCCTACCGATGTTTAATTTTTCTGTATCCAGAAAGCTCTCTCTCTCAGTAAAATTACTATAAATCATTGCATTCGATTGAGCGACTCATTTCATGAGCTAGAAGCTCATAATACTCTTGATTTTCCACTCTTTTCGCATCCTATCAAAAAAAATGCAATCGATCCTCTCAAATTACAAGTAAGACAAACTCACATAAGGGACAAAATTCCAAAATTGGTAATCCAACGCTTTTCCACAAGGCAAATGATTCTTATTAATTATTTTGCCATCAAACTATATTGAAATATAAACCAATTCTTGGCAATTTTCATCTTAATGTTCCTTACTCCTCTTGCTGCTCCTAATTCATTAAGCAAATTAATTCAACAATGCTAATAAATTTAGGAGTCTAATTAAATTACATAATGATAAGCACTGCTGTTGCTAGCCGGTCCAACGACCCAATTTCTGGAGCCCAAAAGCTCTCGCAAGAAATATACATGCCGCACGACCTCAATAGCCTAACTCTGAACGAAGAGACCAAAAAGCACAACGAGATTGTTGATGAAGAGGATAGATTGAGGAAAATTTCAAGAATCGAAGAAATTCAAGAAGGACTGAGAGCTTCACTCGACGGTTTCAAGCTAAGCACCATCAAAAACAACGAATTACAGAAAAATCTCAAGATTTCCATAGACCTCATCAAAGACGTGATCACAATGCAAAATTCCTTGGTTTCTGACGTTGATGACGAGAAAACCACAAAGCTTTTTGTCAGAATCGCTAACGTGCTCGTTATTCTCAAAGGCCAACTCAGCTTTACCTACGAACTAGTGACCCTTGACTCCGAAAAAGCCAGCGACCCATCGGTCTTAGAAGGCTTAGTTGAACAATACGCAAATTTGGGTATGTACGCTATTCCAGCCAAGAGCAAGGAAGATATTTCTCGTGTCACGCTTGAGTACGTCCTGGACTTTTTGCTACATAATCTGCTGGCAGAATTGCTGAAAGTTGTCCATAACTTTTTTGAGAAGGACCGAGTCGTGAAGAATCAGGACAAAATGTATGGCTTGATAGTTATCGCTGGAAAATTGGAAACTGTGGCCTCTTATTTGCCAGCAGCTATCTGTTTCGACCAAAAAGACATTTTTAGCCTGGATAAGTCTGAGCCTTATTGGAAATCACTCTTTCAGCTAGTTGAATTTAAAGTAAATGCGTTTATTAAGTCATCAGGGCTAACATTGCATTATAGGAAATCGCTCCGGCTGAGCAAATTAATAAATCTTTTGCAAATTTCTGCAAAGGAGTTATCCTAGCGAACGCGATGATGTCCAAAGGTAGCGAGCAGCAAGGTGAATTGAAGAAAAATTTCACGATCGCGTGGAGTGCAGTCTACTACTTTTTTATGCAATCTCAAGCGCTCAAGCAAGCAAATCTATTCATCGCATCGCCAGATATGAAAACCGCTTTCGAGGTGACCTACTTTCAGAATTATCGATTTCCTAAATCCTCTTTATTAGGTGTGGAACCTCCCGGAAACGAAGCTGATAAGAGAAATGATGAAGATCATACTTCCTCCGATTAATTATAAAAAGAAAATTCACGTCAGCAGATCATATCCCACAGTGACGCTAGATAAGATTCAGTCTCAACTAGAAGCGAGCACGATGAATAACATCACCCCGGAGTGGCTAGCCGAAAAGGACGAAGCTGAGGCCAAGGAACTATTTGCCGCGGCGCACCGCAATAGAGATAAGAAAGAGCTGCTGAAACCTGGTGGTTCGAAAATTAGTGTGAGGATCCTTTCGCATAAAACTCTGCCAGAAATGATTAGTTGTCCTTTGAATACACATCCTGAGAGAAAAAATTCGCTTTTTGATAAAATCTTTGGCACGGGCTACGATCCAAAGGACCCGAACTTCAATGGCGTAGTCTTGCATATTCACGGTGGAGGGTTTGCTTCGATGTCGTCGGCTTCGCATCAAACTTATACGAGACAATGGGCGAATCTGATCCGAAAGCCGCTGTTCTCGCTTGATTATAGACTGGCCCCAGATCACCCCTATCCTGCTGGACTTGACGACTGCTGGCAAGTCTATAATTGGATCATTGATAACTCTGCTGATGTGTTAGGTAAATCTTCTTCATGAACAACTGAAACTCATGAATCCAACTAGGAGTCAATCCAAATAAGATAGTTCTCGTTGGAGATTCAGCCGGAGGAAATCTTGCATTGGGTAAGTATTTCACTAACTCTGCTTATACTCATTTGATTATCCAGCCTTAACTCTTCTGGCTATCAAGAGCGGGAAACGAGTTCCAGATGGACTGCTGCTCGTTTATCCAGGTAAAACAGCTATTTGAACCCTTTGCTGATGTTCTGTCTGAAGCGCTTCAATTAAATGGAAAGAAATTTTCTCCAAGCTATCTGCTTTCACTTGACGACCAGCTTCTGACTTACAGTTTTCTTAAACTCTGCATTTCGGCCTATGTGCCTGCCGGTGCTGATCCAGACAATGATCCACTATTGAGTCCCAATGTTGCTTCACCGGAGGTAAAGAGCTAAGGCTTGAAGTCCTAACTGTGTGTGAATATTTAGTTACTGAAAAAGCTGCCTCCGACGAGATTGATGGTAGGAACTAAGGACCCTCTTCATGACGAATCTTGGAGATTTATTGACCGTGTTCAGTAAATTTATTTGAGCTGAATGATTTTTATATTTTGCGGTAGTCAATATCAACCAAACCTCAAAATGGTGGTCTACAAAGAATTCCCACATGGATTTTTGAATTTCGATGTGCCAAACGGCATGAAAGAAGCGAAAGAGACGGTACGAGATGCGGCAGCCATGCTCTTAGAATTGCTTGAGAATTGAGCGCCATTAGTTGTAGGGGTACTCTTCATTTTTTTCTTTTATTAAACAAGATATTGAGAGATTCTATCTCCCTTCTTATATCATCAGGATTATATAATTTCCTGTTGTTCCAAGACGTATCTCTTGGCTAGATTTTATAGAAGAATATTCATATCACGAACATGGGTTTATTTGTTGAGACGGATATGATTATCAATGCAACAACTGGATAATACAACGGTTTCGAGACTATGATAGCTCTCTATTTATTTTAAAATATCGCTTGTGTGCTAAATTAAGCTTCTGATTGATTTCGCATTCATAAAGTTCTATATAATTAGGTTAAAAACTAGACACATTCATACCAAAATAGAAAGCCATTGGCAAGTACGAGAATGGGATATGCTTCGTTTTTTGGATCCGCTTTAATTATTTTTGTAGCTGTTGTTTTTATGATTATAGATTTCTTTGATTTGAGATTTATGCAAAAGATGAATAGAATGAAAACGAACTACAATAAAGCACCATCTATTTGCAATACTCTTTACTATTCAATTCAATTCTTCTTATTGGATGCTTTTTGGGTTTTGAGATTCTTTATTTTCTAAGAATAATAAGAGTATTGTTGGGGTCAATTTAATACTTTTGAATAGCTCATTGTAGAGTATTAATAGCTTTCAGAACAATTTCCTGAGCATTCTCTTCCAGCATATGAGTTTTCTGCCCAAGAAAGCTGAAAGCGAATTGGAGCGGAAGATCGGAGGTGGTATCAGCAGCTTTGCATTTGAAAAGAGTCTTCGACTCTTTTGAGTAGTCATTTAAATGGGATATTTCATATTTCGAGCTCTCGCGATTATGAGATTCGAAATCAAAGTGCGTTCTTCGTTCGTCGCTTCTGAAAGGCATAACATAACAATCAAGTCATTTTGAGTTTATCAGGAGTTATACGAGTTTTCTGCTTCTTCATCGTTAAGCTGGTTCTCCATTGGTGTTATTGCTAGCTAGGGCTGATATTACTTAGAAGGGTAATTTTTTGTTTTTCTAACTTAGATTCTTGAGGGTTTTTATTTCGAATTTCTTGATATTTAAATATGAAGTGTACTGCTTCAGAAAATAAGTCCTTTCATAGATCTAATAAACTAATGCGAAAATGGTTTTGCTCTTAAGCTTGCGCAAATTTAAGTTGAGAGATCTCCTGACCTCAATTATTTAGATTTAGAGCTATCTCAACTCAAAAAGTTCATCCCAAGTAGCAAAAGATTATTCACTAGTGTTCATGGCTTGCCAACAATGGAAAACTCGCACATGGTATGGGGAAACACAACAATCATTAACTTAGAAGGAGGTTCAGGCTGATGAATCACATGAGCTGCTAGAGTTACAAGCAAACCTACAGATACCATCTAGCTACCTAATAGCATATGTGCAATAAATGAAAATATTGTAATATTCCAAATATTTGTAGCATAAACCGCCGAATGTGCCGACTGAACAAAATTTTTTTTGGCTTGCATGGCATTAGAATGTAGTTAAACAAAAATAAATAATTCTATAAATTGTTTGTTAAAGCTAGCCTCTCTTTCTCACTAGCAAATACGAAGAAAGACAAAAGCTGTTTATATTTTTACATTCAAATGCAAATCATCCTTAATAAGCAGAGAATTTCGCTTTTAAGTTGTGCACAGTGGGTGGAATTAGGTTGTTTGGAGGAATGTTCTCTTGGAATGCAATATTGTTTCGGCTCGACCTTCGACTTTCATTTTCCCGAAAAGACATAGCTGTTGTTGACTCCGCATATTCTTTGATCGAATTTATTTTCTTGCTGACTCCTTCAAAGCATTCCCTCACTGTAGCAGGTTTACAATTTTCTTTCTCTTCATTCCTCACAGTCTTCCTCGTCGAATTCCTTCTACTTTCAAGCCTCATTTCAGAATTTCCTAAACTCTGACGCTCATCAACATAATCTGATTCCAAATTTGAGCACTTTGTGATGCTTGTGTTTCGCGAATGTGTCTTAACCTTTTCTAGGTTCATGTCTGCAGGCACGTAATAGCTGAATCCTTGAGCGGTTTTCCTTTGGATAAATTTAGTTTCTTGAACGTCCTTTGGCGGCGAAAGCATCTGTAATAGAGACTTGGTGCCAGAATTTGTGGTATTATCTTGAAGATTCGAGTTATTTGTGCTATCTTGAAGACACCACTTAGTTGGTAAGACTGAGACTGCAGATTCTGAGCCAAAATTATTGGCTTTGATTTCTGAAAGCATCTGCAGGTTATTCTCGAAATTCTTTCTGATGGTGCCAGAATATGGGGCTTGTGAGTCAGCAGCAAAGCCATTTTTCGAGAAACCTTCGTAATAAATTGGTCCTTCACTTCGCCGTCGGGCAATTTTTTCATTTTTGTGCTGTGATTTCGCTCGATTTTTATTTGCATCATTGTCCTTCTTCGAGTTACTTTTTGCCCCGCGCGGCGGATAATTTTGATCTGAGAGCTGATGACTGAGAAACATGTCTTGTAGTTTCAAGCAATCTAGATATTTTTGATCAACCTGGTCTTTAATCTCTTGGACTTTATCGCTGATGATCTTGCTGATTTGGTCTATTATTTTTTTCTGAGACATTTCGATTTTCTGCTCAATAATTTCTTCCATTGCCTTGTAATTGTGCTCTTTCAAAACCTCAGATAATTTAGCAAACAATTCCATAAACTCTTTCTCACTAATCGTCTCAGAGCCCAAACTATAATTCTTGGCCTTCTTTCCTTTTGAAGGAGGTAGAATCAAAGCACTGGGGAGAGTTGTCGAAAGCACAGAGGGCTTATTTTCTGAAACGTCATCAAATTGATATTCATCGCCTGAGGTATTACTCTCTTTCTTCGATAAAGAGCTTCTTCTGGATGCCGATGGACTTCCAGATGCATAGCGAGGGACTGAGACTCGTTTTGTTGAGTTTTTATCCCTTGAAGAAGTGTTTGGAGACCCATCCAACCCCATCCTGTTCGCAGTAGGCCGTGGAGGCATGCCATAAGACTCAATATGAGACGAAGAAACTTTATCTTGTGTTAGGGATGGAATAGTCTGAGGGAAGTCCAGATTAGCTAGTGTTGAGGTGTATTGATCTTCTTGATCTGCTTTCAGAAGTTGATTGACCAATAGCTTTAGCTTCAAGCTGACGTATTTCTCTATGCCGTTGAGGAATTTCTCGTATTTGGCCTTCATGTTGTTATTAGCGTTCTGAATGAGTAACTCTTCAGATTTTCTCAGGCGATCTTCGAGCTGTGAACTAAGCTGGTCTAAGCTTTTGTCGGCGAGTGTTAGTCCCGCTTTGGATAGGTCTCTCCAGAGCCTGTCTTTAAATCTATAGCCAATATTCGCACTGGAATCTTGAACGATGGATTTTAATTCATCCTCCAAGGCGTCACGGATGTTCAATTTTGAGATGATTTCATCTGGGAGAGATGGCAATGGCCTTTATGAACAATTTAATAAGTTATTAGGAGAAGAAAAGGAATTCGTTGTACTTCAGATCAGAGAGATCTTGACTCGCGAGGGTATTTTCAGTTGTCTTTAATAGAGCTGGCTGTCTTAAAATATCAATTACGTCTTTCGTTGTGGCTCTGTCGATAGCTTTCTTTCCAAATTTATCAGCGACCTCTCGATTCGCGTTTCCTTCTTGAACCAACAGCCTGACTACGTCGACACAGTTGTTCTTCACTGCAATCATTAGAGGCGTCCAGCCTCTGTTGTCGGGAAGGTCGACGTCAGCACCGTACTCTATCAGAGCATTAACAATATCTTCATGTTGGTAGAAGCAAGCCAAGAATATGGGAGTTTGGCCGGACTGACAAGTATTAGATTAAAGGTATCAAATAGCAAAAGTTACAGTATTTTGAAGGTTCAACTTGAATCCGCTTTTAACGAGGAAATCGACTGCAGAGAGTTCTCCTGATTTCACTGCTGAATGTAAAGGAAACGTTTGTTCCTGTGTGGAGTAAAGATATTATGAATAAATTGTGATAGATGATGAAAATACGAGGGAAAATCGGTCGATAAAGTCGAGATGTGGGAGAATTTCTTCAATTTTTCCAGCGTCGCCTTCTTCGCAAGCAAGACTAAAAGTAAGAAGCAACTTATTTTCTTCAAATCCTTTCAACATGTGTGTCTATTCTCAAAACTATGTCAATAATTTAAAAATTTTTAACGACTTTGATTTATTCCAATTTAAAGCACAATGCTTTTCATTGATTTCATATTATAGGATCATAATATGTGCCGTCATGATCCAAGAATTAGCTGGTTCCGGTCTCCTGATGTATTAATAAGTAATGCATCACGGCCATTAATAACTAACGCGCACTCGTTTTACACAACTCTAATAATTAATCAATCAATGTAATTAGATTATCAAAAGTAAATCCAAAGAAATGTGAATATGAAAAGTGGGCGATCTTAAGGCGTTTCTACTTGCATATCTTTAAGAATATAAAGTGCCGTAACTCTTTACTTTCGGAAAATATTTGAAGAAGTTGAACTCACTGGGTTTCTATTGATTCAATAAAACTTAAATCTACCTGACTCAATTCAAACTTCTAATTTCTCAAGACAAGTTTGCGAATGCCCAAGATTAATTTAATCCTCATTGGGAACCAAGGTAATCAAGCTCTTCAAGGGCATTCCACCGCATCTTCTTATTTTCAACAGGTTCTGGTAAAACAAGCCTTGTCAACAGATATGTATATACCGACCATACTAGTATCACATAACATTTTTGATAAATTCTTACATTCAACGCAGAGGATCCTGAAAAAATGTTTTCACACAAATATTTCCCGACATTGGGGTAAATCTCTTCCGCTAGTACCTGAAAAATATGCTTTTTCATCCACAGAGTGAACCTCGAAAGAAAAGTGATTAGAATTGAAGGCCCTGATGGCAAAATACATGAAGCTAACCTTCATATCTGGGATACAGCAGGACAAGAAAGATTCTTCAGTCTAACCAAGAGTAAATTTGCAATGTCATAATGAGCTCATTCACTAAAACAAAAACTACAGGTTACTTCAGACAAGCTGATGGTGTTGTGGTGGTGTTCGACATTACAGACAAATCAAGCTTTGCTAGTATGATACTTACCGTGATTTATTCTTTGATGTAATTTGCGCGGCATAGAAATAGAAGAATTTTGGATGAAACAAATTGATGACAATTGTGGCCCTGATACGCAAAGAGTGTTGATAGGAAATAAAATAGATCTCAAGCAGGTAGCATCGGGCGGCTAACAGCATATTAATTAATAATATAGGAGAGGATGATGGAAAAGGAGAACGCAGAGACGCTAGCAGATCAATTTAGGATACCATATTTTGAAGCAAGGTAGTTATTTTAGATGCTATTCATTTCAACATGATCTAATGTAGTGCGAAAACAGGTGAAGGAGTTGAAGAAGCGTTAAATTCGGTGGCGAATCGATGTTTAACAACCATTTTACAGAAGAAAATAACATCAACTCTTGATAGAAAGGATATGAAACTGCTTAAGAATGATAGGCTTCATCGGTCATTTGACTGTCTTGGGAGGTTTAAAGGGCTGTTCAGCGTTTTTCGTAAAAAAACATCGACTTAGTGTGATTCATGTACTTTTCTCATTCAGGATAGCTCCGTTCTAGATTGTTGTTTTAACATTTCAATACTACTTCGACATCATTAATTTATAATTGTATCTCTTTTATAAATTGCTTTATGAAGATGGAACAGCTATTTATCCAACCGCAAATCCACAAAGGAAAGTATCATCGAGTACTCAAGTGTCAGATGGAATACCTCGAGCCGTTTTTGCTTGTAACTTTTCTCTGAATTAAAATCTCTGATATTTCTTTGCTATCTTATGAATTTTGACTTTGTAAAAAGCTCTTGTTGATGTGAGAAAGATGCCGTCAACTTGGCGCTCATTAATCTTTTTGAAATAGCCTCCAATTTGTTAATGAAAGGAATTTCTCTGATGTTAATTGACGAGAACAAAACTTTTCGAAATTTATTCGCAGGCAACTAGTAAATCACAAACAGCTGAGCTAGAATATGCACCATATAACATTTTTTTTACTTGCTTAGAGACAATAACAGAGATAAATAATAGATGATATACGAACTCGTAAGCTTAAGGAGCTGAGAATCCTTTCGCTACTGTATCCCTTGCTGTAGCTATCAAAAAACTCTTTTCTAGGCGATAAATCTTGAGTTTCTTACAGAGCAGGTTTTAGGAACCAGTTCATAAAATATCAGAGGAGTTTTTTGGAGATTAATTAAAATAAATAGTCAGTCAATTTTTAACTTCTAACTTTGGTTTTACGTTTTACGGCAGTTGCGAATTTTCACATGGGAGGTTGTCTATCAGGAAAACAAAAGAACCCAAAAAACGGTCCTACGAGTTCATTTAACAACGAGGCAAGGTTTACTGCAAGAGATATGGTTGGGAAACGCAAACAAGATTTCTACAACGAGTATATCTACGTCCGAGACCTTGGTCACGGAACCTTCGGTGAGGTTGTTGAAGCGAAACACAAGAACACGAAGATTTCAAGGGCGGTTAAGATGCTGCTGCATGAAAACATGACTGTGGCCGAAAAGGAAGACATTTTCAAAGAGATTGAGATATTAAGGCAGCTCGATCATCCAAATATTATGAAAATCTTTGAATACTTTGAAAATAAAGATCACATCTTCATCGTTGGAGAACTCTACACTGGCGGCGAACTATTTGAAAAGATCGTTTTGCAAAGACGTTTCACCGAGAAAGACGCTGCAAATGTCATGAAGCAAATTCTGCTGGCTGTTAACTACTGTCATAAAAAAGGGATCGTTCATAGAGATCTCAAACCCCAGAATATACTCTACGAGAGCAAGGATCCCAACTCGGCTATAAAGCTCGTTGATTTTGGAGTATCTGCTGTAATCGAGCCAAACAAGAACTTCAGCAGAGCCACAGGCACCCCTCTGTTTATGGCTCCTGAGGTCCTGAAGAAAGATTACAACGAAAAATGCGATATATGGTCCTGCGGAGTAATTCTCTACATGCTTCTATCAGGCGAGATTCCATTCAAAGGAAGAACCAAGCAAGCGATTCTCTCGCAAATCGCCAGCGGAACATATGATTTTCTTGGCAAGGAATGGGACCATGTCTCACAGAAAGCGAAGAACTTTGTTAAGAAGCTTATGACATTCAATCCTAATGACCGACTAAGTGCAGAGGAAGCACTCATGGACACTTGGATAACTGACACGATTAAAGAAGAAAAAGACCTTGTTCTGGCAGAAAACGCTTTGAATGGCTTGCGAACCTACCGAGCTGAAAAGAAACTGCAAGAGGCGTTCTGGACGTTCATTTCTTCTTACTTTGCGCGAAATGATGAGAAGAACGAGTTTTTGAAAGTCTTTAAAGCCTTGGATACGAATGGTGACGGAACATTGAGCAAGGACGAGCTTCTCAAAGGATTTAAAGAAGTGGCTCCATTTGGCTACAAAGAAGAGGACATTGATCAAATTATGAAGGCTGCTGACTCGAATGGGAATGGTGTGATTGACTATTCGGAATTTGTGGCTGCGACTATCCAAAGAAGGGCTATCATGGAAAATAACAGACTCGAGGAGATCTTCAAGTACTTTGATAAGGATGGTAGTGGAGCAATCACAATGGATGAAATCAAAGAGCTTTTTAATCCAGGGCAGAAAAATATTGACGATAAGAAATGGAAGGCTCTTCTCAAAGAGATAGATCAGAATGGAGATCAGGAGATATCCTACGCGGAGTTCAAAGAACTCATTTCGAGAATAGTAAACAGCGGGCTAGAAGAAGAAAAAGTAGCAAAGAAAGCATAATTCTCTCAATTTAAGATAAATATCTAAAACATATATGACATCATTTTCGGCAATTGTTTGTTTTTTTCGTCTCATCATTACATGAACTACAAAAATTATTGAGAATTATGGAGATCCCTTGAAATCACTAACAGGTTAATAAAATCGTAATTGACAGAAATCGAGATATGAGAATCTTGTCAAGACAGATGCCTTGGTTGCTTAGAGGCATTAGTGAGAACGATAGAGTGATTGAGTAAAAGTTGCAAGCTATTTCGAGACTTTTTTTCGTTAATAAGAATGATTAATTTTGAATGTGGACATTTTTCCTATAGCTAAGAGAAGTTGAACGCATAGATAATTCAACAGCTGGATTAGACCTTGAAAAAATTGATGTTGACAAGAATTATGGTGCCTCAAGTCTCGAATGAGATTACGCAACTATCAAATATCCATTGTAAAATTACGCTTTCGCTAAAAAATTTATCTGAAGCCATCAGCGATGGTCTTTTTCCTTGTTTCCGTTTAAATAATATCTCAGCTTTATTTAACTCAGCAGAGAATCATCACTTTCTTCTTTCTACTTAGTAAGAGATAGACTTACTTAGTTACATAGCACGAAATTTCTGATCTAGGAAGTGAATGCTATGTTAGTTGGCCGAAAGAGATTTGTCTCAAGAGCATTGATTTTAAAATTTTTTTGAGACAAGAAAAACTAAGAAGCATCATATGAAGCTAAAGGTTGATTCATCAGTCTAGTAAAAACCAAAGAACAGAGAAACACCTAAAATGAAATTTCCAGTATATTCTCTGCTACTTACCAGCTTGTTTAAAATGCTCAGTAAACGCGATTTGCTTGGATACCTTCAGTTCATCATCATTAAGCTCATATTTGTAGCAATTCAGCAGAGTCACCTTCGGCACTTCTTCATCATTAACCGCCGGACAAATGAGCCAGAAAGTTGGCGTTGTGGGATTGCCCTCCTTATCAGGCGCTCCAGTGCATGAACCAGGGTTGAGCAGCAATTTGCGCTCTTTCTTATCATATTCAAACGTACTATAGTGTGTCCTGCCATAGACAACTAAAATACAATCTTTCAATTCGTCATTGTAATTGAAAATATCCTCATTCTTGAAAGAACTAAGCGATGTACCCGATATAACTCCAATTTTAATGCCTCCAAAGGAAATAGTTTTAAACTCGTCAACAACTTTCGGGAATTTATCTCCCTCTCCTTTCGTCACTATTAATTCTGTTGTAATCGTACGCAACCAGTCGTAGGTCTCTTCGTTTTGTAGGTTTCCTGTGCAGATAATTTTAGTGATTCTTCCAGGTCTTAAAAGCTCGTAGAATTTTTTTGGAACATCAGCGGCTTTGTCAGGAATCCAGAAGTCTCCAATTACAAGAATGATTTCTGGCTCGAATGCGGTGGATGAAGTGTAGTTCATCACGTTGAAAGCTTTTCTTAAATAATTCTCTGATTATTTTATTCGTATTCAAGTTATTAAATAATCCTTATTATCGGAATGATTAACTTTCATTACATTATATTCAGGAATGAAAGAAGCTCGAAGCATAACTCTTTCTCAAATTTTATTGATTTGCTATAATCAAGTTATCAAGGATGATGACACTAACTCGTTCTCTATTCAAGATTCACATTTTAAGACTTTGCTGCAATTTCGTGTCGAAGTAGAGGAATTTCATTTCGAAGGCTACTATTCATCCTCTCTCACTCTCTCTTCATATGAGTTGAAGGGTTTGTTATCGATTTACTTTTCAATGTCGAATACAACTGGAAGTAAGAGCTCAGCACAGTACAATAGAATCAGTCTGAAATAAATTTGTTACTCAATGTGCTAATGCGTGCAGCATTACATTCATATGAAATCTTCTAGCTAATGTGTTAAGAACTTGATTATCGAATCAGCTGCGTGATCTACATGTGATTCTAAGAAAGACTGGCCAGCACCGGTAACAACCTCAAGCTTAGCTTGGTCGCCAAGCTCTTTCGTGAAGTGGGTGGAATCTTCAACTGAAACCATCTTGTCTTCTTCCGCATGAAGTATGAGTGTGGGAACCTTTGCTATCTTGTGAATTTCTCCTGTTCCATCAACAATACCATTAGAGTGATCGCTGATATTGAACCTTGACATCGCGTATAATGCATCGAGATAAGCTCTGCATAAGAATAAATCCTCTATATATTTTGAATATCTCTCCTCTTCGTCTTGATTTCCTTTGATTTTCTCAGGCACCTTGTCTTCGAAGAACTTCGTATTTTTCGCAGTCAAAGCAGCATTTATTCCGCTGATGGTCTCATCCTTCAGGAAATCCTCAGGCTGAGGCTGGCTGACACCTTCAATTTTATGAATAACGCCTTGAGCCGCAATTGGGTTGAGGAGAATCAGTTTTTCAACTAATTCTGGCTTTCTTATGGAAACGAGCAGAGCAACAGCTGCTCCAAGGAAATCGCCAATCAGTGTGACTTTGTCAAGCTGTCTTGCTTCAAGGTAAGCTTCAACATCTTTTGCGAAGTCTGTTAAATCTTGGATTTTAGTATTATACGATGATCTTCCAAATCCTCTTAAATCAATAGCAATGATGTGATAATCCCCATCTAATTTAGGAAACAATATATCCCAGTTCTGGCTTGAGGCGAGATTAGAGTGAAGGCAGAGAAGGACTTTCTCACAGTAGATTCCTGATTCCATGTATGCGATGGTCTCATTGTTAGGTAGGTTCAAATATTTGTGGAAACTAGGCAGCTTTTCTAAAAATTCCAAGATGTTATTTGCAATTTGCTCCGGGTGCGTCTCAACGATAGCGTGGCAACCATCTTCAATGGTGATGAGCTCTGCTTTGGGTCCAAGCTCTCCTTGGATCATTTTGCAATTGTCCAAGGAACTGATTTTATCACCAAGGCCGCAGATCATTAGAATATCGTTCTCTATCAATGAAATACCATTATTTCCGTCAATAATTCCGTTGCATTCGGTAGAAATGTTGTATCTCATCATGACGAAAAGAAGGTCAATATAGCTTCTACATCTGAACGCGGTTTTAGTCAATTGTACAAGTCTATCAGGAGAAGGAGCTTTCCCAGAAAAGTACTCAGAAACCAGAAGATCTTTCACGAAGTTCAGATCTTGATCTCTAATCGCGTTAAAGATGGGAGCCACGACTGAGAGACTTTCAAATTCGTCAGCTCTATACTCCCTATGGTCTAAGCCGGGATAAAGGAATCCTTGAATGGAAATAGTCTCTAGAAGGATTAGTTTTTCTGTTTTGTAGGTGTATCTAAAAGCAAGCGTCATCACGACTCCTGCTCCCAAGAAATGTCCGACGAACGACGCCGAATCAATGTCTAACGCCTCCATAAATTGCACGATATCATCCGCAAGATCACGCATGTGATGAACTTTCGAGCGATAAGTCGTTCGGCCGCAGCCTCTGAGATCTACAGCCAGAACATGGTAGCTTTTGGCGAGATGATCCATGATTGGCACCCAAATTTCGCTCGATTCTAGCAAGCCATGCAGAAGAATCAAATGCTTTGGGTTTTGTTCTCCAGCCTCACGATAAGCTAAGCGTTCTCCGTTCGCTATAGTAACGTATTTGTGAATGCCATCTTCTTTCGGTTGACCATCTTCAAATTTCGAAATCTGATGTCCCAGGTCTTTCATCTCAGGGAGCTGACCCAGCTCTTCAATTGCCTCATCCTCCTCTGTTTTTTTCTCCTCTGCTTGGCTGGCATCTTTCTTGTCATTAAGGACTCCCTCCTCGAGGTCAGCAAGATACTCTTTGCTGACCAATTTCTCTTCCTTATGAGTACTTGTAGAATGGAAGGATTTTTCATCGCGAGCTTCTTGCTTATTGACAATAATCTGAGGAGTCTGCTGCTGTTTGGGTTCGCTCTCGCGTGGCTGAGCGACATAATGGGATTTTGGATTTGGGTTTAGAACGTTGAACTTTGAGTCGTATATAAATTTTTTTCCTGCCTGCAAAGCTTCAAAGTATTGAGCAGAATACTCAATTATGTCCTCCGGTTGATCTCTTAGGATCTCGCGGGTAAAGTCACTTAATATCTGAGCAAAGTCTTGTGGAATTGGATAATTTTGAAGATATTTGTTTGCCATTGCTCGAAAATAAAACTGAATTAGTTGCGATAATTAATTAATGGGAAAATTATTTGGTGAGATATACTGTGGTGGGTTAATAGTTGCATCGCATGTGGGTGTATGCACAATACGTTTGTTTTAATAAGCGAATAAGTTTGTAAAAACTCCAAATAAACTGCTCATTATTCACATGCAGACAAATTGGGGCAAGAAAGTGAATTAATTGCGAGTACTTTTTGGGGATGACATAATGCAGTTAAATTCAGTCTAAGCAGCTCAATATCTGCTGAAGGCTTAGCATGAAGTAAGCTCTAAAACGCTTCCAAGTGCATGGTTCTAAAGCAATCCTTCTTCCCTCATATTAATGAATATTATCTTAGTTCGATCTCGAGGATTCGTTAAACAAATAAATTAAATTCTCATTTGAAAAATTTTAACTCCTATGGAGAATTACTCTCATAAACTCCAAGAATTTGCTCTCGCCTCTCCATACAGAGAGAATTTGTTGACTTCAAACTCTCGAAGCAGTTTCATTGAAGTCTCATTCTTATCCGGATATTATGAGTCTTCTGCAGAAGAGACATTAGTCACAGGATTCAAATTCGTCAGCAAAAAGAATGACATCAAACCTATCTGCACAAGAAAGAAAATCGAGAATTTCATTGAAGATCTGAGAAATGACCAAATTCTGAAGCACGTAGCCAACATTACTCTTCTTCTTGGCCTAAATTCATGTCTTCATTACAAATCATTAGAAAAGCTTTTTAGCTGACGACCCTTTTCATCACACCGAGGACAATTCACGATATCCCAAGGCTGAAGATCTTGTTATGGAGACCGAATATGGGTTTGATCCTGTTGAGAAAGGCGAAAAGCGCCTTGATCTTGTCACGACGCTTCGAAGTAGTTATGATAGCAAGATGCATACCATGGCATCTACAGTACGAGAGAAAACGCTGCTAGATTTCCTTCAAGAACTCGAATTGGAACGCTACTATTCTAATTTCAAAGCCTCCGGGGTTAAATCCCTCCCAGTCTTGCTAGACTACCTGAAATGCAATGCAGAGCATATTCTTCGGACTGAATTTTCGATTCCAAAAATTGGGCATCGAAAACGAATACTTCTCGCATTGGAAGATAGTAAGCTAAATTTTCAATTGAATGCTTAGTTTTTCAGTGAAAGGGAATGTGAAGCGAGAGGGACTCTTTAAGTATGCGAAGGTGAGAGGAGGAGTCAACTATAGGTATAGCTATCAACAAGATAGCTCCCAGGGCAACGCGAGAAATTTGAATTATCATTGTGTCATCTCGGAATCGAATTTTCCTACGCTACGGGAATGGCTTCGGAAGATAGAGTCTGGTGACTATGAGAATAACTTTAGCAATGCCGGATTTGATGATTTTCAAGAGATCTTGATGATAATGACAACTAAATACGCTTTGAATGATATGGAAATGAAAAATCATCTGGGAATTGCTGATCCCGAACAAAGAAAGCAGATACTAATTCACCTGTTTCAAGGTAATAAATCTTTGTGGTCTACAACAGACAAATAATTTCGTGGTTTAGCTGTTGATAGTGCTGTACAGGCGGATCAGGGATTGCAAGCGAGCGCAAAGGCGGCTTTGAATAAGAAATGCTGTGAATGCATGATTTTTTGAGATCATATCTCATCAAATCTCATTCAATTCCGAAAAGTCGAGTGCGACGACAAAAGACAATTTCAATCAATATAAAAAGACGGCATCATCTATAATTATAATATAATGGCTTGAGAATTTCTTTTCGTAGGCAACACTTTTTTACTAATTATTTATTCATGAAATACATTATTCTATCTGAATGAAAGCTTTTCAAATGCATGACTCATATCCTCAAACACTCTGAATCACTATGTTTGTCAGAGCAGGAGTTTGCTGAGATAATAATATGAATTTGAAATATGTTGCAATAAAGTCAATGAGGAAGCTATTTTCTATTTGTAGTTAATGAGATGAAAGGTTAATGTGTAAGAGAGATATAGATAGATCATGTGTAAATAAAGTGACCAGCTATCATCAAGTGCCGATATTTGAATGACTCAGTATATTCAAATTATTCATTTAATCTGCATTGAAAAGAATATCAGATTGATTCTGTCTGAAATATGATCAGCAGCATGGTTCAATCCATGTACTCTCCTTAGTCACTTGGGTTTGATAGAGAAGGTATTTAATCGACTTTCTAACAAGAACTAAAATTAAGTTCATGCACCCGCCTAGACTTCCGATGATTAGCAGATAAATAACTCAGAATTGGAATCAATATTAACAAAGCAAAAATAAAATCTCACAAAATGGTCCAACCTTCTTCTGCGTTGTCAGATCTTGCGATTTTGCGCCTTGGTGAAGAGAAAGAAAACATAAAGAAGAACAGAAAGACCTTAAAAGAAGGTTTCAGTCTCAAGCCGATGAAGAAAGGAATGGCAGAAGATCTGTCTCAGTGGCGACTAGAATTTATTGGTAGACCGGGCACCATCTGGGAAGGACCTGTCTACTCTGGAACATTCAAGATTCCTAAGGACTACCCTGAGAGAGCTCCAATATTTATTTTTGATAAGCTTGATGGAAAGGAGAGTTTACAGCACATTAACGTATTTTCAGATGGCTCAGTCTGTATTGATGTCTTAAAAACCGCTTACAAGCCGGAGCGCACACTGTTGGAACTCGCTGAGCACATCGAGGGAATGCTGTACACTCCAAATCCCAGAAGCCCTGCGAATTCTCTTTTGAGTGGCCTCTACACCATGTCGAAGAAAGAATACGAAAGCAAAATTAAGGCGCAAGCTGAGAGGATCAAAGCTTATCAAGACTCAATCCCTAAAAAGTAAGTAAATAGGACGAGATTGAATATTATTGCTGAATTGCTATTACCTCGAGTCTAAATCAAATATTTTTTTCAACCTCCATTCGTTGCTCTGTTCGTCGGATTCCTTATACCTATATCTTCTTCATGCATTAGATATAGATAGGTTGTGAAAGTTCAATCTCTAACAATATGCTTCAAGAATCAGTGCTTTCTTTGATAATCTGACAAAAAATTAGTCTTCAGCAAACTGCTGTCGTTATGATAAATCGTATTCTCTTTCATTTTTGAGAATCTTTGTTTCATTCCAGTAGAATATCGAATTTATGCATTAAAGTTTAGTTATCATGAATTATTTCATTGGTGCGTTATCTTCATCTAAGTAGATCCAAGTAGGGGAAATGCGAACAGAAATCCGAAAAAGTGATGTTCATTCATAAAAAAAGACCGGCTTATGCCTGAGAAACTGAAATATGAGCAACATATCTCTCATTTGTTTCAATCTTTATTGGAAGGATGAAGATTCTTCAAGGATTCCTTTGATAAGGATAATGAGAGCAATACATGTGCAATCCCATCCAAATTTTACACTTCTAGCTGAATCAAAGCTTTCTGTAAATGAAAAAAATAATTTCATCTTCACGAGGTGAGCTAGATTTGGTATAAATAGCATTCCTACAATTTCTATTGATATAATATCTATAAAATCAAGCAACTCGAACGACTCAATATGGTTGAAGCGTCTACACTTTCAGATCTTGCGATTTTGCGTCTTGGTGAAGAGAAAGAAAACATAAAGAAGAACAGAAAGACCTTAAAAGAAGGTTTCAGTCTCAAGCCGATGAAGAAAGGAATGGCAGAAGATTTATCTCAATGGAGACTTGAATTCACTGGGAAACCAGGAACCAGCTGGGAAGGACCAGTCTATGCTGGAACATTCAAGATCGATAAAGATTATCCTGAGAAAGCTCCGGTGTTTATTTTTGATAAACTCGATGGGAAGGAGACATTCCAACATATTAATGTGTATCCAACAGGAAAAGTCTGTATTGATGTCTTAACATCTGCCTACAAGCCTGAGCGCACACTGCTTGAGATTGGAGAGCATATTGCGGATATGCTGTACAATCCTAACCCCAAGAGTGCTGCCAATTCCTCCCTCAATAAGACCTATATGGAAAATAAAACCGAATACGAGAAAAAGATCAAGGAGCAGGCGGGCAGAATCAAGGCATATCAAGACTCCATCGCGAAAAAGTAAGAAAAGACTGACTGAGTCTAAAGATTCATTACTATCATCATTATTACATACATTTTGAAGTGCTGTACCTTTTTTGCATGGGGCCCTTAGTAGCAAATGTATGGATTTTGAGTCGATTGTCATGAACATCAATAAAGAATAATTTAAAGTTTTCATTTTCCTCCACAATTAGAATGAGAATGTCTTTAGTTAAGGCTCCAGAGAAAGAGATGGTTTATCATTATGTTCTCATTTCACATAAGAGGGCTGTTTTAATATAACCATTATGAAGAGGTAGGACTATCTGTTTGATTCTTTTATCCAAAGGAAGACTAATAAGCCTTCTAATTTTTTTTCCTCCCTCTCTCTCTCGTTTCTGCAAGCTCAGTATTTATGATTACAGATAAGGGAAAATCCTAACGCTAACACTATCAGATATATCATGGTCGGATGGATTGTAAATTTTTCAAATATTGGCTTTCTTATCTCCCGATTCAAACATGAACTAACATAATTTTTTTTCTAGCAACCTATCAAAGAAGTTTCACAGAAACAATTCTTAGCTCTATTTGTTAAATGTATATTCTTCCTCAGTTCCAGTGGTTACGTGTAAATATCATCATCTTGTTTCGAAGGATCCACAGGGTTTTCCCAGTTAATTTTCATCTTTGTGCTATCAAGGGAATATTTTATCTTGAATGCGTTAAATTTCTCAAGATCCTAAAGAAAGTCATTGTTATAAGTTCGAATGAGCAATTGTTACGTCAGAAGCAACAGATTTTCGAGCATTTTTAAAGGCTTCTTCAAAATGTGCCCGTGTTATTTCAGGAACATAATCAACGATCTCTGCCTCAGGATCTATTTCTTTTTTCACTGTATTTCTCTTTTCAGCTTGGACAGTCTAAGTAGAACAATCACATGATCCAAATTCTGTGGAAAGAATTTATTATTGTTATTACATCTTTAATCGCTGCTTTTGCAGCTCTTTGGCAAAGCTCTGTGAGGTCAGCACCTGAGAACATCTCTGTTATCGCAACGAGAGCATCTATGTTGACGTCTTTTGCTAGTGGCGCCTTGCTCAAGTTTGCTTGAAGGATAAGCTTCCTTGTCTTTGAATCTGGAAGTGGAATATAAATGAGTTGATCTAACCTGCCCTAACGTAACGGCTTATCTTAAGCAATGAAGAGGATATATACTGGTCGAATTAGAGCTTCATCCAATAACTCCGGTCGATTTGTCGCTCCGATGAAAAACACTGCTCTTTTTTCTCCAAAACCATCCATTTCGGTGAGAAGCTGGTTAATAACTCTATCAGTGACACCTCCATCACTATTCCGAGAGCCTCTTGCGACAGCGATCGAATCAAGCTCGTCAAAAAAGAGAATACAAGGAGCAGCTGCTCTAGCCTTGTCAAAGACTGCTCTAACGTTAGCTTCGGATTCACCGAACCAAACTGTGAGCAGCTCGGGACCTTTGATCGAAATGAAATTAGCTGAACATTCGTTGGCAACGGCTTTTGCAAATAAGGTCTTTCCGCAGCCAGGAGGACCGTAGAAAAGCACTCCTTTTGAGGGCGTCATGTTGAATTTCTCGAATATCTTAGGATGTTCCATTGGAAGAAGAATCATTTCTTGTAGATTTCTCTTGACGTCGTCATAACCACCAATATCTTCCCATTTAACATTGGGAATTTGAATGACTCTCTCTCGGAGCGAAGAGGGTCTGACTTTTTTCAACGCGGCTCTGAAATGAGCGCTTGTAACTTTCATCGAACTGAGTACTTCTGCAGGAATAGTGTCAGCTTCGACGTCGATGGTATCTAGTTTTTCTCTGATACAATGTAAAGCAGCTTCTGTGCATAATTGAGAAATGTCAGCCCCTACAAACCCATGAGTGTCTTTGGCGACTTGTTTCAACTCGACATCCTCTGCGAGTTTCATGGACTTGGTATGAATTTGGAGAATTTCCTCGCGACCTTCGGGGTTAGGAACTCCCATTTCGATCTCACGATCAAAACGACCGAATTTACGAAGCGTTGGATCAATCGCAGCTGGGCGATTAGTTGCTGCTATTATCACAATTTTATTTTGATCCTGTCGATTCACGCTGTTATCAGGACCCAAATCACCGTCGATTAAAGACGCAAGTTGAGCTATAAGTCGTCTTTCAATTTCGCTCGTAGGTCCCTCTCTCCTCGGTGCGATCGCGTCAATCTCATCAATGAAGATAATAGCCGGGACTTTCTTTTCAGCCTCCTCGAAAATTTTCTTGAGTCTTGATTCTGCCTCTCCAGCCATCTTTGATATTATTTCAGGACCACGAATGACTTTCAATGTAGCTCCAGTTTCTTTTGCAAGCGCGTGAACAATTAAGCTCTTACCGCAACCTACACAGCTTGTTAGAAGGCCTTTAATAGCTGAATTGTATACCAGAAGGTCCAGAGAGTAGTACCGCTCTTGGAGGTTTGACACCTAAGGAGCGGAAAAGGGCTGGGTGTCTGAGAGGAAGTTCGATAGTTTCTCGGATTTCTTTCAATACTTTGCTGCAACCTCCAACACCACTATATCCAGTGAAATTGAGCTTTTCTTCGTCTGATCTCTGGAGAGGGGCACCATCAGTGTTTATTTCTGTGGTTTTATTGGCTATTCCGTAGTCCTGTCCTCCGCAATCCATAACTTTAAACTCTAATCTCTTGACACCTTCTGTAATCGAGAAAATATCTCCTTTTCTGAATGGCCAATCACCGGATTCGAAATAATTTGTAAGAATATCAATGAGCTTTCCAGTTATCCCTTCAATCGTATCAGCAAAGGGTAAAACCCTGATTCTTTGGATCTTCGGAACTGCACTCAGAACTTCTACACCCACAATTTCTATAATAGAGGAAAGAAGATAAATGGTCGGTCTAGCTGATCAGTTTGCGAACGTTACCTCCTAGCTTTATTCTAAGATTAGTCCTAAGATCAGAACCAATTCGGATTTTGGAATCATCGACCGTTTTATCATATTGAACAGCTGCCACAGTCCAATTCTTCATTTTTCCAATCAGTTTTACTGTACTTCCTCTTGAACACCCTAGCTCTTTTGCTTTCAGTTGGCTTATTCGAACTGTTTTATCATCTTGCTCCTTATCAACGGGTTCTTCAACCTGAAATGAAAAATTAGTCATGGAGAAAGACAAAAGTATATTTACAATAAGCCTATTAGAAGAACTAAGAATTTTAGTGTCCTTCTTCTCTTCCTGATTCATTTCTCTAGGGATCACAAGCAATGTTAGCTAACTGAGAGTAGATGGAGCGTTTACTTGGTTTCCATAAAAATATCTTGTTCCTAGCTCTTAAATTTATTATCTCAATCTGAGGTTTGAAGATATTAGTTGGAGCTTTGAGTGTCTAAGCTAGAATTCAGAGGTGGAAAAATGACGAGTACATAACAATGAAATCCAAATAAAAAGCATCATTTGAGGTAGACTCCAGAACCTTGGATGGTTTCGAAAAAGAGAACTAAGAGTTCTGTCTTTTCATAAAATAGCTCTCTTTGTTTCAATAGCGGATGATATTTTTCTTTTCAAAAAAACTGTTAGAAGTTAGAAGATATCTAAACGAAAAATGTTCATCAGAAGCCTTCGTGTGTCGAAGGAAGCAACAAACTATTTTTCATTTAGAGAGATTGAGAGTAATAAAATTGGTGAAAACAATCGTGTTAGGATTTTCATTCTTACATCATGAATAGGATTCAGGGTTGACTTTTTGTACTGTCTTTTTCAGTCTTGTTGTGAGAAATTAATTACATTGACCCATCAATTTGTTTAGATTCTGAATTTTCTTATTATTGAAGATATGTTATGTTGTTAATATACTCATGAAAATATATTTGCTATTTGATTAGCTTATCAGAAAACATACTATTGGCACATTCGACAAACCATAATAAGTGATAATCCCGACCTTCAATTCATGATAGAATTTTGAGCTTGGACAGGTGCATTCCAAGGTGAGGATGTTGAGAACGTAAAACACTCCTCATTTTTCAGGTGATAATTGTTGAAACATCGGCTTTGCTCATTAAATTGAAATTGCGGTCCTTTCTTTGGAAGGTCATTTGTTCGATGATCTAATGGGAAAGAAATGGAATTGTCTTTGCACCTTTCATCGAAAGCATGAAAAAAGCAAAAGGTTTGCTATTGATTTATGCAATAACTAAAATGAACATTAGAGAATTGATACTCTTCACATAGAATGAAGGTAAACAGCTCAAGCGCGTTTGTTTGTTGATTAGATCATTTGCTGTAGTTATCTACCTCAATTGCTGCTTGCTTTGATTGACTTTTCGCTTTTCTGTTTTCCCGAAATCCTCCTCTGTTTGTCGATTTCTGATGAAAAGATATATTTAGAGCTTGTAAATTAAAACACCAATTCGGAATTTCTTTTTTAGAAATGAAAGAAACTGAACCATTTTTTTCATTGTTTTGGTGCTTAGTCATTAAATGTTGGATGATTCGAATACAGGCAAAAATAGGCTCTATATATATACGGAGATTCGTAGGGAAATGAAATCGTCATGGTAATCAGTAATTCGGTTTGGAGGTCAAATCAGTTGCTCTTACTGAGGCAAGTAGCCTTCCTTCGGGCTTTATCTTATTGAAATAGGTGGTTTCTTTCTCCCTTAGGAGAGAGCAGCAGTATCTTTACTTCTTGAGCCTATGATATACTTTTTTTTTTGTAAAAATAAAATAAAATCGAGAGAGTTCAATACTATTTTCATTTTTTTTTTTGAAATAAATCATATTGCCAAAATTTAAAAATAGTGATATGGCATTCAGAAATGTGTGCCAGAGTCTCCTGAAATACCTCCCTTCCAAGCAGGAGATGTCATCGGGTCTTGATGGTGACTTTATAGAGTTTCAAAGCTTCGAAAAACTCAATCCACTCCTCCACGATTACGGCCCTGTCATGCGAGTTAATTTAGAAGGCATTTCTTCAGGAGAATCTTCTCCTTGCCACAGTGACAACGAAAATCCTTCAACCCGCTCCAAAAGGAAGAAAGACTTAACTCTCTACGACGCACATACAGACTACCTTGACAGCTCAACCGTGGAGGAACTTACACCCTGCATCCAAGATCCAAAAAACTACGATTGGGTGATCCTAATGGGATTCACGAGCGATCAGCAAGTTGCAAAGGCAAAGAAATTACTAGCCCAGACCCAGGCCAAAGCAAAAGTACGTTACGCAAAGAGAGTCTATTACAAAGGATTTCGCTCATGTCTTTTAGAATGTATGTCTCATGAGGACGCCAAATACACTCTAGATCTTGCGTTAAAGAATTTCGCTTCTAATAAGAAGTTGCGAGCAAGCATTTGGGGGATGCAAGTGAGATCGAGATTCAATGATCCGGATTTTCTGAGCAGTTATAATGCAGTTATTGTGAAGGATATTCCGCCACAATTTACCAAGGAGATCTTTATGCAAATTCTTCAAGCTGAGTCCTATTCAATCGTTCCGAAGGCGATAGATGTGTTCACCTTCATCGAGAATACAATTGTGACAGTGATTAATTTTTTCTCTTTGGAAGATGCGGAAATTATGTGCCAGAAGTTAAACAATAAAAAGCTCCAGCATAATTATATCCTGAAGGTAGTGTATATTTAATATAGGCGCATAACATTCCGTTTCATATAGGCGGCGTTGATATCGAAACCTCAATTTAGCCATCAGAATAAAGATAATTCTATTTTCAAAGAATATTTGATCGAACCGCAGAAAGCTATGATACAGAAGATCATCAATTCAAGATTATTCAAAAATGAACATGAGAATATTGTGAGTGAAACGAAGAAGAATAATATCAAAGAACTCATCAATTTCTTAAGTAAAAAGAAAACCCCACCGATCCAAGAATTGCAAGCTAAGAATACCACTCAAGCAAGGCTGTTAGAAAACAGTAAGTTCCTTCAATTAGATCGTGAAACTGATCAAATTAATATAATAATAGAGCCCGAGCCTGTGGAAGAAGAAAAAAAGCAGATCACAGTCGCCGAACCTTCTTTCAGAGTACCGAGTAGGCCTGAGATAGAAAGCGAGCTCCAAAATAATATTAAGAATCCTACTAAGAAGGAAATATTCAAAAAGGAGGATGTAACTAATGCTCAGGCGTCGGAGAACGCAAACGATAATCCTCCCCAAGTTTTTCCAGAAAGTGAAACGAAAGGAAACGCTCAGCCAAGTGTTGCAAAAAAGCCCAAGAGAAAAAATAAGAAGAAAAAGAAGAACAAGAAAAAGGTAGATGCAGAAAAACGTCCCAAAACTCCCAACTTCTGTGCAAATCAACCTCCCCAGAGGCCCCAAGAACCTCCGATACAAGGATATGCCTATCCTTATTATGGTGGTGGTTTTCCGATGATGCCAGGCCATCCGTATTATGGTTACCCTCATCCATTTGGAACCATGCCTCCTTGGTATATGTATCCCGGGACTTGTTTCCCACATCATCCCCCTGCACCTCTTTATAACCCGAAGATTGCCCAACCGCTCAGTCAAATCCCCGCAGGACGTTACGATCAGCCTGAAAATAGCGTCATTCAAAAGAAAGTATTTATAGAAGCCGCACAAACTGTCACTAGTGCCAGAAAAATAGACTCTGAAGACGTAAAACGGTTGTAATGGCACCCTTCTACAAAAGAAATCCTAGACGCTTTTAATCGAGAGAGCGAGTTGAATCCTAAAAGCGTAGCGTAGGCATAAATGGTTTCAAATTAAAGAATTAATACTGGGGTGATTTTTTTGCTCCCATGACTGAAGAAGATCGAATTTTGGAGTGAATTTTAAGATAGTTGATTATTTTTCGTTAAATATATATAGAATAACTATACTTATTAATTTATGTTGAAGTAGCATAAGTTAAACAAGCAATACGAACTGTTATCCAAAGTAGATCAGGTTTGGTCATTGTTGCATTTATGTAATAAAGCAGGAGGGAGCTATTGTATTCGAATATTAAAGTGGGTTTTACAGAATTGATGAAGACAAAAAGAAATTCGATCACATTACACATTAATAATGCATATAGAACGCTTTAGCAAACTAGATCTCACGATCTAAGCCAGCATGAAGCAATCAGTAAGGGAAACTCACATTGTGTAATGGTAGTCAAATTTTTTTCCACCTCTCTGTCTCTCTTTTTCAATTATTCCTGAATGTTCTGAACCAGTATTATTTATCGCATTTCGCTTGATTTCCCGAATCTGATAAATTTACCCTTAATTCAGATTAAAAACGCTTTACTCTCAGATTCGAATGTACACATCTCCTCTGATGTTCAAATCAACAAGTCTCTCTCCTAAAGCGCGACCAAATACTTCAAAACCAAGAGACATCAAGAGAAATCTCTCACCAGAGAACGGTGTGGATAATAAAGTCAAGCTACTATCATCACTGATAAATCCCAACATCATCCCAGCTCCCAAAATCATCAAATTCTTCGACAAACCTCGACCTCAAACGACCAGAGCCACCACTAACACTTCGATCGATAACTCCCTCAATAAATCGAAAAATCGGTTTACTGCAGCTGACTTAGATCTCAGTACCTCAGAAGAGACCGCAAAGAAAATAGTGCAGGCTAATGCAGAACAAAAAGACCTCGAATATCAGTATCAGCTCATGCAAAATCGAATACGACACCTGCAAGAAGAAGAACAAAAAATCAAATCCCGAACCATCGAAACTAAAAAGAAAACAGAGCAACTAGCCCAGATCAAAGAGAGACACAGTAAAGAACTTGAATTGAACGCACAACTACAGGCTGCGAAAGCGAAGATGATTGAAGAAAATAAGAAGAAGACAGCATTAGCGAAGCTAAAAAGTCAAGAAAGCTCGAAAAAGCTTGACCAAATTTTGAAAGAAAGGGCTAAGAAAGCTGAAGAGGTGAAGAAAGAGAAAATCGCTCACCAGAATATGATCGAAGAGGCCAAGAAAAAAGAAGAGGTTAAAAAATCTGAGAAAATCTGGAAGGTCGCTAAACAAGAAAAAAGAGTCGAAATAAAAAAAGTCCATCACCAGCAGGAAAAACAAGTTGCTACAAAAAAGAGATATCAGGATAAGTTGATAGAGAAGCAAGCTAAAGTGGAAGAGATGAGCGAAAAAATTAAGGCACTTGAAGCGATAGAAATGAGGCTTTTGGAGAATTTGAAGCGAACGCAGGCGAACCATGAAAATGCGTTCCAAGAAATGCAGAAAGTTTACGCGTCGAAAGAGCGTCCAACGAGCCCTCCCAAAAATAACTCGTAATGTTATCTCGCTATTAATGAACTAGTACATCTTGATAAAACTGCTAATATTTTTATGAGGTATAAAAAGAATCGAGTAATTATATAAATTTTTTTGATAATCTGTTCGAGTGAATGCTAGTCACAAAAGGTTCGTATGAAGTCCTCTAACATATAAAATAAATGATCTGAAAGATGATCGGATCAAATATTAATCAATTTGTTGTTTATCATTCCCAAGACAGATGGAGAGATTCACATGTAATAGTTGCAATAGAACCTGAAATATCAATGTATTGGTGTTTTATTAGAATTATTTTTGACATTTGGGCTCGAACAGGGCCTTCATCCTTAAGAGATCCTGGGTTTTAGGAAAATGGATAGTATTTGCAATATTATTTCTTATTAAAAACTCCAGCTCATTACATATTTAGCACTAACTCGAATTAACTGTCCAAAATAAAGCTCTTTTTTCAAAGCAACTTCAAATGAAACCTTACCTAGTTGGATCCAGTCCAGTTCACATATTTCTGTTCGAATAAATAATATTGGTGATACGTTTGATTACTGCCTTAATCAAATATTCGAAAGGTCAACCAGAATTAACTCAAGAAACTATAGTTTTCTTTTGAAATAAAAAATGCACAATAGTACCATGCAAACCACATCAAATGTGACAAGCTTATATGACGGCTGGTCGGTTTTCATAGTGCAGAACTTCAATGTGATTGGTTCAATGAACATTCAGCAAAACTCTCATTAATCTAATCTTTTTTCTCAGGTTTAATTTTCGCGGGTCTTGTATGGGGCATCACGAACCCCTTCCTTGAAAGAGGAAGCAAAGATAGTACTGAAGAGGAATTCGACCTCTCTCTGAGATCGCTCTTAAAAACTATCTTCAATTACAAATTCATGGTTCCATTCCTTATCAACCAAGCCGGATCGCTTATCTATTACTACTTTTTGGGAGCATCATGTAAACCATCCAAATTAAATATTCCTCAGCTTGGTTTTTTTTGTAAAAGCGTTTTCAATTGGTCCTTTGATTGCAAATACAGTGGCTTTCCCAGCAAGTTATTTCGTCGAGAAACACCTCAAAAGTCGGAGATTCACAAAAGGTAACGCTGATTTCAGTACATGACCGTAATACTTTACATTGCAGAGGCTGGACTTGGGATTATCTTTATTTTTATTGGCATTTATCTGTGCGCCACATCAGTACGACAAGCAACTGAATAAAAAAGATCCTACTAAGACAGTCTGAATTAGGAAGAAAGGTATCAAAGAATTGGCAGCTTATTCCTTATTAGGGAGGTATTTCAATTTAGTAGATGTAGACTTTTACTTTATTATTCTATGGCTTTGCAGTAAAAAAGGCCTAACTAAACATTCCTAAATGCACGAAGATAATTAGTATGTGAAAATTTAGTGATTTGTAAATTGTGTTAATCTGCAGAACAAAAATCATAAACGAACTTATATAAATATCCGGTTTATTACTGCTTTAAGGAAGGAAAAAAACTCATGGAATAAAGAAGACCGCGATGGATTAATATTTCCAACGGGGTTTATTTGAGAATTCTTGGAAGTAGTTGAAGAATAAAGGTTTAGGCTGCGAAGAAGAGCTTCGTAATTTTTGGCTCAATGGTCCCGTTGCTGAGGACTGTGATTCAGGATTCTCTTTTGTGGGTTGTATGCTCGAGTTTCTGGGGCCTTTTGCGCTGTCTGTAGATGAATGATTATTAATTCAAGCAAAATATAAGCATACCTATGGCTCTGCTTCTCCGATTTTGAGAGTCAGATGTAAAATAAGGCGAATCTAGTTGAAACAGTGTAAATTTCATAAGAACAAGAATTGTATTGTACTCTTCATCGTTAGTGGTACTTTTTGATCGAGGTTGGACTGTGAGGCTTGCTTATCCAGCCGAGCAGGGAAGCTTTGAAGAGTCGAATACATTCGGTTTTCTGTCTGGAGTTGTTCTTTGGATTTGAAACTTTGTAGAGGTCTAAAGAGAATTTTGTAATAATATGATAAAAGAATTCATCTACTTGACAGCTCCTCCTTGACTATTGTTCAGATATTTTAAATAAGTGGGTGTTTGGCTATCCAATTGATTGCTACTCTTTGAACTCAGACCATTCGAGCCGGTGATGCTGAGTTCCTTTTCAAACTTCAGAGTGGAGCCTAAATGAATATTGTTAATGAAAATTTTCCAATCATAATGGGATACTCATAAATTGATTTGCTTTGCTTCCATTCTTGCGCTCAACTGCTTGCTCTAGTGTTTTCGAGAGGTTTTGGTTTCCGTACACGACCAGAGGCATTTTGTTTGTGACGTTTACGACTCTGAAGCGATTGTTTCTAGCCAAAGGAGTGCCATTTTCGTCGAGGCGTTCCACATTGCCAGAAGAGGAAGCTTTCATTGACGCTTCAACATGAAATCCTTTGGAGTTTTTAAAAATCGCACGTTTATCATCTACAAATGCAGCTTCATTCAAAATGATTCTTCAATAATCCAAATTACGCATTGAACTTGTCGAACCTGGTGAAGAGCCTCTTTTTCCAAACCGCTGTTCTTCTGGATCCTTTCCATTATTTTTGTGGAGCGGAAGTTCCGGATGACTGATACTCTGTCCGAGTTTAGCACGCTCGGTGTCTGTTTTATAAAAATCTTTAAGCATTGTAAGAAGAGGCACTAGTTTACTCGTGTCGGAGCTTGATATGAAATTGTTAACTGTGATGTGAATGATGTTGCCTTGTATATTTGTGAGCCCATCAGATATCGAATCAAGCGATCCTGGTTGAGGATTTTTAGTTGTCGTAGGAGCAGTTTTTGAGCCAGATATTTTGAATTTAACAGGAGCTTTTTGCCGAACCGCCTCTCCATTATTATCATCTGAAGCTTTGTTTACCGAAGTACTTCTTAAGGAATCTGCATTATCATTTGAACCCTGCTTCTCGTTCTCCGGTCTTAGCTGAAAGATTTTCCCTGATCCCTATTTATGACGTTAAGAATGAGGTCTGCGCAGCTAGTTGATATCTTTACCTTTAATATTGATTTGATGGAGGTTTTTTTCGGTTGCGGGTCATCCGTACATGTTCCAATATTATTAGGATCGCCGCCATTGAAAATATTGATGAACTTCTTTTCCTTCGGATGGTGTTGGACATGTATCTGCTCTGAAAAATTAACTCTTGTCTGAGTTTCTACATAAACAATGTTTACAACTATATAATTAGATATTAAGCTACCTCTCTTCGGTGAATTATTTCTCTCAGGAAATTCGTTCGGAGCGGGTGTGCGAGTGTTAAGGAAAGTGTTTGTTAATAAAAGCTCTTCTGATTCGATGTTTTTTGGATCATCTCCAATTTCGTTCCAGGTGTGAGTTTTCGCGCCTTGGCCTTGTTTGGCTAAACGATTCTCGAGTGCAGTAAGCTGATTGAAGAAATTCGTCCGAATTTCGAGATTTGGTTTGCGGTGATGCAAGAACTCAAGAGACTTAAAGAGCGTCCATCTATATTTCTTCATCAAATAAGCAGCGAGAATGCAACAGCTCCTGTTCTGGCCTTTCAAGGAGTGGACTAGCACGCTTTCACCCTTCGCGTTCGCGGTTTCGATGAATTGAAACATATTGTTGAGAATTTCATCCTTTGTGTCAAATAAAATCTAGCCAGCAATTCGTATGATAAGCATTGAATTGAGAGAACGCTATGGGGGATACTTGTTGATCAGTTTCCAGCCAATTGAGAGTGAAGTATTGAACTCCAATTGATTCCCAGTGATTTGGGATTTGCCTGCCTGCACAATTAATGATATGACTGACTTTGTTAGTGACAACAAATTCTAAGTCCTATATGGAAATGTTATGAGATAAGGCAATGAATGAGGTTCAATCGTTACCTGTGCAGCAAGCTCATCCCCGATGAATAAACCGTCTTTTATTTTGACAGCTCCGATGATATCGGTTTCGTGCGTTTCCATATGTCTTATTCTTTAAAAAAATTAATTTTATCAGTAGCTAACAGTTATTTTGCTAATTTAAATTATTTTTTCTTTCCAGCTCAGCGAGGGTGTTTTTTTACAATTTTCTGGTTATCCTGAGATTGAGTAATCTCTTTGCAAAATTTTCTCTTTCAATTTTACGATCTTCAACAAGTTCTTAGCGGCACTGGGATGTGATCACCTAAAACTAAAATTTCAGTCCCTAATGTAATTGGAATAGAGTAGTGTATTTCATGCAATTTGGAGAGGCTGACTAGTCTATTGGAGATTCATTTCCTTTTTAAGTGAATCTTCATACAAAAGTCTTCAGTTTATTATTAAAGTACAATAATTTAGTTGCGTTTAGAAAAAGAAGCTTCCGAAATGAAGAATTGCATCTCTATTGTATATTTATATGATTGAGCAATTCACGGTATGAAACAATAGAGTACAGCCAATTTACTCTATCAAAGTTACTGATTTCGCCGTTATTAGCAAAATGCATCTCTACACATCAAGCGATTCCCCAGAGCCACAGAACACTGAGGCACAGTAGAGTTAAGGGCAATTGGTATAAATAATCATGCTTCTGCTTCATAAGAAACTTCGATCGATTGTTCTCCCTAGCGCAAAGTTTTGAAACTCCCTATCTAAATTCAAATCGCTAACTATTAAAAAATAAAACTTTCAAATGATCAACAAAGGCTCTCTTGAAATTTCAGGTTCTCAAAGCAGTGAAATTGATTACGATTCCTCACCAGATAATCTTGCCAACACTCCAACCATGAATTCAGTCTACAAAAAATACGATGACCTCACCGATTCATTCAAAGGAAAAGAGAATCTTGAATCAGTTATCGATGACTGTTTGTTTGAAATAGAGAAAAAGGGCGACTGGAAGGCATATTTCGAATTGCTAGAACAGTTGAGAGTTTTAAACAAATACCATTACCCGACCCTCCATACAAAGATCGCTGGGTTAACGGACTTCATCATCCAAAATATAGAGAGTTTGAGAAGCAATTTGACCAAGGAGGCACTGCTATTACTCAAGGAAATACTTCCTAGCTCGAAGCAAAAGGAGCTCCCAAAAGAATTCATCAGCAAGATCGTCCCAATACTCTGCGATAAGGCTGTTTGCGAGAAAAGATTCATCAACACAGAAGCGAAAGGAGCTGTGAAAGAATTAGAAATGTACTGCGCTGGAGATGCTGCTGTGCAAGCTCTGTCGCTCAAATGTTTTGATAAGAGTGGAGCAGTTTGTGAGTTTTCATTCCAAGCCCTCTGTAATTTAGTAAAAAATCCTGGCGGTGATATCCGCAACAAGCTGTCGCTTGAAGGTTGGAAGGTCCTCTTGGAATGTCTCTTGAAAGTGCTGGAGGGTAGAAGAGCTGCGATGAAGAAGCAAGGTGAGGCTTTATGGAACCATTTGAAAGGAGTACTCGAAAAAGAAGGCGATATTGAGATATTTTTAGAAACCAAAGTCGGACTTACCAAAAAAGAGACTTCTACTCTCATGCAAATAAAGATGACAGAAAAGAAAGCAACTCCGAAGTCGAATATTCAGAGTTTCATCAAAGAACAGAAGATGCTAATCGAAAGCAGCCCTGTTAATTTAAATCACAATCATATGAAGGCATTTGCTAATAATGAAAATGCTGAGAAAGAGACTCTGAAGAAAGAGCCTACCTACGACGACGATGATGAAATATAACTTGAATTCGAGAATTTTATTCTCAATATTGCTCAAGTGGGTCAAGTTCAGTTTTTTCTAAGACCCCTTGAGACTGACTCATATTTGTTTCAGGCTTTAATTCAGGAAATAGTCCATCCATATTGGTTCTGACTGAGATAATGCTCTTAAAAGAATATATATTGATCAATAAAAGTCAATTGGAATCAAAAATTGAGACAATTGACCAATAATCCTATAATATTAATGATCTCAATAAAGCACTGTCTGCACTGATGGTTTATCTTATTGAGAAAGCATTGATTTGTTGTATATGTGAATGAACCAACCGATTCTCCTCTTACTTTTTTCTCTTTTCTATTTGGTTAGCCGAGCTCTCAAAGCTCTGCAAATTGATCAACATCTGGATGTTTTGTACTTTGCTCTATTGAAAGCACTCTTAGTTGACTGAAAAAATAGTAATGAGATCGTGAAACTAGAATAGACTGATTTCTATAAATATTTGGCATTTTAGTGCAACTGAAAATTTTTAACAATCAAATTTCGAAAAATTTTATCGCAAATTCAGTCAATGTCGTTCAGATAACGTATTAGTTCAGGAATTAATATGACTGAGATGATCCTGCTTTTCATAACAGAAGAATATCCTACTTTTTCCTCAATAAATTGAAAATAACTGTAATTTGTTACAGTATTGCGAAGGTGACAGCAGCATCATAGTAGAGATAGTAGCCAGGTGAAAAGAAGGCAATCTTTCCCAATTAAAATACAATCTCTTCATAACACAAAGAAGCCAGTCAGATCCTCTTTGCAATGAAAAAATTGGAGAAGTCTCCCGAAGTATAAATCATAACGGAGAGTTCGCATTAATTTCCAATAAAAATTATAAAATGTTACAACTGCTTTAAAGTTTATCTCTTTTTTTCTAACTGACTTCCTGGATGACTCTCTCAGCAGTGTATGTTATTGAGTCAGTTCCTATTTCTAGGAAGAGTAAAGATATTAATTTACGAAAATACATTGTAAATAGTATAGTATATATCTATTTCTTTACTCTGTTGTTGATTATATGATGTTGCAAAACTTTCCTGTCTTCTCATTGAAGTTAATTCAAACCACAACACCGAGCTCGTGAAAAGCACTAATCTATCTACAAGGATTTTTATTAAAGTTCAATCATGTTGAGAATCCGTTAAATGACATTTCATGACGCATTAGATTGAAAAGTTATGCTAGTAAGCTTAAATTATTGCATTCGCATCAATGAGTAACAAGGACCTTCAATAGCTAGTCTTCTTCCAGTTAATTGAGAAAAAGTATATGAAAAAGTCTTTGAAGCTCCAATGACTTTCACTTTGAATGTGTTACGAAATTAAATTTATTTTGCTATTTGACAAGTTTTAATCAAGGAGATGGAAACTGAAGCATTTAGGGCAATTGTCAATATCAAAGAAATCAATGATAGAGGTACTCACTCGAGCCGAAGCTTATCCTGATATGATTTAGGAAAACCCCTGATGAATATTACATCGAGAGTTCGCTTCAATGACGCAATTTTCACATCTCAGGTAAATATTCAGTGGGAGAATCCCCAAATCATCGCATTGATTCGCAAATCTCTGACTCCAATCGCCTGTAGATCCCATTCAGACAAGATATTCAGTTTGTTTGTGCGAGAACTGACCTCAATCAACCCTTTGAGTTTTTATTTGAAAAAGAAGGTAGATTGTCTCTTCGAAGAAACCTCTTCAAAATTTCTCGCTTCAGGCCGAAAATTCGGAGAATTGGCAATCAGAGTCGGAGACCAACAGATATCATCTCGTTTTGAGGTAGAGCTACTAACCATTCAAAAGAGAAAAATTAACTGCTTGTGAAATAGACAGAAAAATGGTTCGAAGTGGAGTCCAGCGTTTCTTCTGCTCGACTGACTGTCAAGCTTCATTTGTTGTTGCTTAGAGTTGGTGTTGATTCGCGCCTAGCAACTCCCCAAAAGAATACGAAGTTACTACCCGAATCAAAATCGGAAGATAGCTCGCCAAGACTAATTAATAAATTTGCAGAAAAATTTGCAAAGCAAGCAATGTCTAGGGACCTGAAAATGAAAGATCATATGACCCTCGTTGCAAAACCATCTACTCAGGTGAATTTCAGCAATGTATATTAAAGTGACTTACTCTTATTAGAACATCAATTCCTCGCCTCAAGGTCACAAACGTACGAGTAGCTCAACTACTCGCATCCTAAATAAGCACCCAGAGCTGAAGTTAAACATTGGCAGCACGTTACAGCTCTCATCAGATCGTCAATCAGGCCTTGCAGCAACCCATCGTGTTCAGAGAACATTGATTTCTGAAGACGAGCCTCCTAGCAGCCGCACACCTATTCGTCTTCAGACTGGGACTCTCTCTCGAAAAAGCAGCACATTCCAAGCGCGAAAGATATATAATACAGGCATATATTTAATGGATTAACATTCATTAAAAAAAAATATTTCTTGATTAGGATTCCAAACTCAAAGAGTCCCCTCGAAAAAGCGACACCGAAAAGCAAAAAGCCTAGAAAAAGCCGTTAAGGCTCCTCCCCTTAGCAGCCGCTGTGATAACAGGATTCCGATGCATTTTCTTGAGAGATCAAACAGTACGGAAGATAACATGGGAACGATTCTAGCGAATAGCGCAGATCTTGTAACAACATATTATTTTGCCTCAGATGATTGATAAAATCGATTAGTGGTCAACACAGGATAAAAATACCGCAAGAAATGAACGAAATGATGACCAAAGAGATCTAAGATGGCAGTTGAATGAAGCGAATAAGAAACTGAATCAAGAAAACAGACGGTTTGAGGAGCTATCAAGTGTATTTGAGAAAGTAAAAGAGAAATACGAAGCGCAAAATAAAAAGCTAAATTCTCAGTAAGTCAGGTTCTCTTATTCGCTTAACAAAGCTATAGAATCGAGCAAATTTCTACAAAAAACAAGCATTTAGAACAGCAATTAGTTGAGAATCATTATGAGAGTCAAAGTGGGCACGCAACAAAAATAAAACAGTACTAAATTATATTAACACATCAATCTTCAGCTTCGTTAAAATAGGTTTTATGAAGCAGAAATTAAAAAATTACGCGATATTATCCATGGACAAAACAAAAGGCAGTCTGAGCTGGAGTTTTTACTTGAAAAAGTAATTGATTAAATTGTGATTTGTGGAGCAACCTTTGCTAGAAATCAAGAGAGAGTGAAAAAATAATCAGGATATTAGAACAGGAGAAGCAGCAATTACAACGCGAAAATGTAGTTTCTCTTTGACAAACTCCATTCTAAATTCTAAAAAATTGGGTTTTAGGCTCGATTGGGAGAAGCAATTAAACTATTAAAGGATGAAGTTGCTATTTCAAGGCAACAAAATGATCGATTGAAACAAGATAATGGCAGCCTAAAGAAATTAGTGCAGAATTATGAGCGACAAAGTCATTCAGTTAAAGACCTGATCTCACAGAGGGATAATCTAATGAAGGAGGCTGAGAGACTTAAAGCCAGCAATTTTAACTTCTCGTATGTATTTTTCAGATGCCATAATCTTAACTTCTTTTAGACAACAAAAAGCCAAACATCTCACCGCCCAAAGCAACTCTGACCTTAATACCCTTGAAAACGACAACATCGCCAAACAATCTGAATTCAATCTAATCCAGAGTCATTTGAGCTCGGTCGCAAATAGAGTATTTGAAAGCTATGAGCAAATAAATCGTAATTATTTCAGTGATACCCTTCTTTCTTATTCCATTAATAGAATATTTGCTCAAGAATGAAGGCCTTCAATCAAGGCTCGACCAACTTTTTGAAGATTCCGAACAATATTCAATAGAAGATGTAAGTCAGGATCAAATTGAGCAAAATGGATCTGTAGAGGGTATAGACGTCATCGAAGAGAAAAATAAACAGGCTGCAGGACTTCAAGGAAGAAAAAGTGATACATATTTTTGGGAAGCGAACACAACGACTCACACTGATGAATACTCTAACTATGAAAAAATACTTTTTGGAAGAGATTCAATGAGCAAAAGCAAAGAAGCGTCAAATGACAATCTTCACCCTAAGGCAAGTCGCTCAGTAGACTCTATGAAAACAAAAGCTTACGAAGCAGTTAAGGTGAAAAAAATTTCTCAATCTAGGTTGATCTCACCTTTTTGCTTTCAGAAAGACAATGTTGATATAAAACTGGCTGAGTTTATCAATGCGAACTGTAATATGGCGCAACTATCAAAATTATTCAAAAGAAAGGGCGCAGGGATTTATTTGTTTGGGAATAAGAAACTTTTTTTGAAAGTAGAGAATGGTAAAGTATGTGGTAAGCTATTGCCTGGTAATTCATCTAACATTCTCTTTTGCAGTGAAACTAGGTGCTGGTCACCAAGCGCTAGATAAATTTTTAGCGAATCATGCATCAGAATTGAAATAGAGGGACCATTGCTGAAGGGGCTCCCCGAAAGAGCTGCTTCTTCAATTTTGACTGTCTAAATGCATTATATAAATTATCATTACATTTATGATGGTGTAAGTAATGTCATTTTCTCTAGATTGAATGTTTATCTAAAAAATTTCAGAACAATTTTGACACTTTCAATCAATAAAACATCATTATTCCACTCTACTTTATTCTCATAGGTGAAAGGGCTTTAAAGGCCTGCTTTTCCTGAAAATCTGAGATTGATAGCTGTCATATTTGAGATGGTGCAATTTGAAAACTATGAATAAAATTACAGATATATATATACTTATAATATAGGAATGATCCCAAAATGAGAGGACCCTTTGAATTATGGCGAAAAGATATGATACACCAAAGGCTTAACAGGTGGAGCTAACTGCTACACGATCTTACTATTGATATTTAACGCTGGTCTAGCTATTCCATCAACATTCAATTCGAGAATGGTGACTTATCTACTGGCCGAGGCAGGGTTAATTTAAATCAATATTATGTCTACGTTCATTATCGCGAAATTCTCAAAAATCTGAAAATGAGCTGATCTCAATTCTGAATTCTGTTTATTTGTAGGCGTTAACTTTATTTCAAAACTGCTTCAAAAAGAATCAAATAACTCTACTTTACTTAACATGAAAACTAGTACTTCCACCACTAAATCGAGGCATAAACGGAGCACAATTGAAGACTACGAATTCGTCGATCATCCCGAAAAGAACACTTCAGACCTTGGCAAGGGGACCTATGGACGTGTGAAACTTGTGAAAGACAAAAGAAACGATCAGCTATTCGCCATGAAAATAGTATTCTCTCTCTCTTCACAATTCCAAGGGATCTCATTATTGCCTCTATTAGATAAATAAGAAAGTATTGATGGAATACGCTAGTGCAGAGCATCTCAATCGAGAGATTAAAGTGCAAAAAAGATTGGATCATCCTCATATCCTTAAGCTTTATCACTGTTTCGAAGATAATGAGAACGTTTATGTGATACTTGAGTATGCAGAAACCGGCAACCTTTACCAGTATATAAAAAAGAGGAAGAAAATGCCCGAGAATGAGGCTTTTGTTTACTTCCTTCAAACCAGCCTTGGGCTTGATTATCTTCATAAGAAAGGGATCATTCACCGTGACTTAAAAGTAAGAACCTTCTGACAAACTTGGTTCTAAGTTTTCACTTTTGACAGCCTGAGAATTTACTGCTTGATAAACATGGGAATGTCAAAGTTTGCGATTTCGGATGGTGCGCTGAGGCCAACGGATTGCGGTACATATCACAGCCTATAACAGCAGCCAATTAATTATTATTAGAGACACGTTTTGTGGTACTGTTGATTATATGGCACCAGAAATGGTTCAGAACAAACCTCATGATGAGAAGATTGATATTTGGTCTCTTGGCGTATTGCTATTTGAGTTAGTACATGGGCGTGTCCCTTTCCGTGGGAAGAGTACCCACGAAAAATTCACTGAGATCCTAAACAACAATTTCACCATTGGAGAAGACTGTAGTGAAGAATGCAGAGACCTCATTACAAATATATTAAAGCCTGAACCTTCTGAGAGGCTCTCACTAGACGAAATTTTCTCGCATCCCTGGATGAAGAAATTCGAGAAATCTTTTAATATCAAAATTAGCGAATATGTTTACAATCCCAGCACGTCCACAAAGAGCGTCAAAATCCAAAACGAAAATAGAGATGATGAATTGAACGACCAGAGTATGTCTCATATGATGAATGATACATTAAACACTAGTATTGCTGATGCGAGTTTCGTAAACTTCGAACCAGTTACGCTGAAAGACTATAGCAATGTTGATTCCTCATCTGCTAATCAAAATAAGGCTGAAACCGTGGCGGAGATCAAAAAGGAAGAAACATTCATAGAAGAAACAACAATGGATTGCAGCAAGACAGAGTTAATGAACGAAACCAATAGCGAAATGAAAAACGACATTACGAAACTTCTTCAGGAGCATGACGAAAGAATCACAAATCTGGATAAATACATTAAACTCTATCTGGATGTGACTGAAGAGCATCAGATCCTGAACAAATTGGAAAATATGTCCAGAATTGACAAAGCTAAATCATCCTCAAAGAAGAATAGCGAGATCACAGAGATCGATACCCCTGCTAAGAAAGAGAATTTTGGAAGTTTTGTAACAGAAACTCAAGAAAGCAGCCTGCATGAGGATAGTCTGAGGTTCAGCTTTGGGGTAAAGTTACCTGAGGAACTAGACAATAAAAGTTCACCAAAGAGCGCAGATTCCCAGGAGAATCAAGCAGAGCCTTTCTTTTCTCCCAGAAATGACACTGTAAGAGAAGCTTCCCTCGGTGACTGCAATGAATTTGCTGTTTATGAGAAATCGCCTCGGAGAAAGGCAGACGCACCCAAAACTAATGGAATTATAAGCAAGAAAGCGGGGCTATCCATCAAAGTCAGACCGCCTGAAATCGTGACTGAAAATCTGACATCTCCGAAGAGTGCTGATGAAAGCGAAACAAGACGAAGGATACACAAACGTGCTGGTTCTGAAGCTTCATATGCGAAGACCACGAGAGCTCAAAGGTCGAGAGTTGGTCTTATAAACTTCCCGATTGTAGAAAATCGTGAGTTAGAGGATGAAGGAGATCAGAGTTATCTCACTTCAAAGCAAAAGGAAAAGGAAACTCAAAATATTCATGAAGCTTTCGAAAAACAAAAAGTTACATCTTCCCTCACCCTAAGATCAGCTGTTAGTGCGTCCAATTCGACCTTCAACACCCCAAGAAATCTTCCTGAGCAGAATATCTATTCGCCAAGAGAGCTTGATGGCAAGAACCCACAGACCCACCGAGACAACTTATGGAGGTTTTATCAGTTGCAGATGAATAAAATCGAAGCAAGTTCTCCTCGAAGCCATCTAGCGGAGAGAAATCCAAAAGAAATCGTCTCTGACCGAGGTCACTACCATGAGCCTAGTATAACAATTATTGAGAATAACGATAAAGATGCCCTTTCAGCACTACGCAAAAGGGCAATGACTAAAAAGAATCAAGAAAATGTCGGAAAGAGCTTAGATTTTCAATCACAACACAACAAATATAGCACTGAAGGCGACTCCAAATCGAACAAATACAAGAACCCAGTAGTGAAAGCTAACCAGAATTCAAAAGATAGAACTGTTGAGTATACGATAAATACCAAGTTCCTCTCTACTCCTAAGAAAGAAGACAGAACTATCAAAACCAAAACATCTGGAGACAAGTATAGGATTATTTCAATTGTAGGTTTTGATTAATTGCTGAAATAGGATGAGGAGAAACTCCCATCAAATCGATATGGCCTCTTTGAAAACCCTTGAGAAAACTCTCAGAAAAGCTCAGACACCTCGCCAAACGCAAACTCCAGAGGTAAATATCATCATCATTTTGAATAATCTAAAGTACTAATTAAAAAAGCCTGGGTTGTTTGGAAAGATTTTTGGTATTTTCACATGCGCAAGCAAGAGAGAAAAATAAAGTGCTCTGAGTTCGAAGGAAGTTCCATTGTTCGTAGTGAGCACTAACCTGTTTTTTAATTAACTTAGCAAATTTATATTATACCAATTTTGTAACATTAGCGGCATCAGATCCTATTATTTGACCATTTATTAAATATCCATGAGAAAATAATACTTTAGAAAATAATAATTCTTCTAAGAGATATGAACTCAAGACTTTCCACTTTAGGAATAGGTTGTAATTCTTATCAAATCAATGATTCTTAAAGTTCGGAAGCATTAACTCAGCGTTATTATTCATATCTGTGCTTAACACTCTCTATAATGATTGAAGACTCCTACTACCGAAACTAGAATGAAATGTATTGTCCTTTCCTAAGCCTGTAGTTCCAAATCGTTGTGTGGAGAAAAAAGAAAGCATTCAAAGGTACTGAATTGCCTTATTTCGAAATTATCTTTTTGAAATTTAATTTATTTTTTTCGGCAGAATTTCTAAGATATTATGCAACTTCTAATTTACTGACTGAATCAAACGGTCCATCGTGGAAAATGTTATTTAGGGGTTATATGACTAAATAAGCAAGAAAACCGAAAATAAACTATTTTTCTATTGTTTAATAAGAAAAGTGCGATATTTGGCGAGGTAATGATTTCCTTCTGAGATCTTCTTTGACAGAGTTCTCTTCGAAAAGTGATGAGCCAAGAAAATGAAAAAAAACTCAACAAAGAGAATAGTTTTTCAGCACACAAGATCGATGATGCTACTAATATCGGCCATTTTCACAAGGAATCCCACATGAGAAAAAGGAAAGTCATGTCTAGGATCGAATGGATTGCTCAAATTCAAGATATCTACTGTGGTTTGATTATTGACTTTAACAGAGAATACTTTGCAAAAGAAATTGTTTTAGAAAGACTTCGTGCTGGTGCATCTGTAAAGAATCACCCATTGTTCACTCTAATAATTGTCTAAATTTTTTTTGATAAAGGAGTTTTCGCTGCTTGATGAAGAAGAATATCGTCAAACTCATTTAGATAAGGGCTATTCTTTGCATGAGGTTCTCAAGATAATTGAGCAAAGCGATTTGGAGTCCTTGCATTACGAAGATGCAATCGAATTGATCTCAAAGTTGTCTAAGAGAGAGCTATCACCGTTCTCGATAAGTCTTCCAAAACCGAAAGTCAAGAACATTCAATTCGGTTTCAGGCGCTCTGCAAGTGCAAAAGGAACTCCAGAGTCAGATTCGAATGTTAACGCGCAAAGACAAGCCATCGATCAACGGTTTATGTCTGAAATTAAGCAAAAGAATTTATCTTCAAAAACGCTGGAAAGGCATATAGCTCAACCATACGTCAAGAGATTAGATTTTTCCAATGATATTCAGAAAGTTGAGTCTACATCAAAAATGAATCGCTCACGCCGTCATTCAGCACCACGTACATCAATAAGATGCGCAGAAACCTCACTGCTTGGAACAAAGGCCGATATTGAGTGTCTTTCACTCCACAGAGAAAATAATGAACATGCAGGGTCTTCAATGGCAAGATCTCAGTCTCTCGGAAGTATTGACCAATTTTCCGCAAAATTAGAAAATGGTGTTTTTTATGAGAAATTTGATATTGAATCAAACAGAAAAATGCCAAATTCAAGAAGCCGCCTTCAAGAAGATAGAGAAAGTATGGTCTTTAATGAGGAAGGCCATAGTGAATACACCCAAAAAGAACCTATTAGAGAATTAATGACTTCTGCTTTTGAAATGAAAACCAACGCCCCACCTCCGCTTCAGATTTCCAATATCACATCAGCTCTCACACAACCTACCCAAGACAGAGTACGAGAAAAAGAATTTCCAATAGCCGAAGATCCAGTCAGAGATCCAAATGAAAATGTCACTGAAAGCTTGAGGATTCGAAATGCGAAGAGATTAACGCAATCAGAATCAGGTTATATGGAAACTCTTCCCAAATCAGATGAAAGAGAAAGTTTACAAATGAAGGATACAAGAGCTAGTTCATTAAGTACTTTGTTAGATTCGAAACATGCACATATTTCCGAGGAACAAAAGGAAATGGAAGCGTCTGGGTTGATTCACAAAGAGTTTTCTAAAAGCTCAGAGAAATTTGGGCGTGTAAATAAAAAATCTTCAGGTCAGGATTATGGAAAAATCTTTTATAGTACCGGAGGTCTTTCGACTGGTTCGACAAATCTTACTAAAAGAGAACCCTACCAAGCGAGCGAAACCACAGGAATTGGCTCTAAAACAGAAGTTTTTGAGGCTGAAAACTTTGAGAAATATCATTACCTGGAAAGCCATAATGAACTATCATTTGATGGAACTTCCAGAAGAAAAATAAGCGATCAAGAATCTTTTGATATTAAAAATTATAACCAAGAAGCCGAAGAATTTCAAAGCCACCAAGACCTTGCTCATAATAATACAGAATCTAAAAGGCTAATTAATTCTGAAAAGGATGTGCAGGATCAAGTGCTGATTGGTAAAGGCCTGATAGAGTCTCTAGAAAATATAGACAAGAACAACCAATCAACTCATCGCGATCAACAAGATCAGCCAGATCAAGCTCGTTTTGTCGAGCACGGTATCTTAACAAATAAGCTTGCTGCAGAGAAAGACTTAAAGAGTATGAGTCTAAAGTTGTTATCTGGAGAGAAGAAGGGGATTTCTCAAGGCACTTTGAAATCAATGATAAAAGACTCCAGCATAACCATTATCGGACAGAACAAAGGAGACAAGAAAATTATGAGCATAAACTCAGTTCAAGGAGGAAAAATTTCGTATCTTTCTGAAAAACAAGTTCCATCAGCCTTGAGCCGCCAGCAATTATCGCGAACAGCGAGCGCAAGTTTTCATTTTAAAAATGCAGCTCAGTTTCAGACTGACAATTACTCCTATTTGAGGGGTAATAAAGCAACAAGGAAAACTGTTAACGATTCAGGAAAATATGAATCAGAAAGGGATCTCAATAGTCTCACTAAACCTGCTAAATGTGATCTCGATTTCAATTCCAGGCTAAAACGTCTCGAACAAATCACAGCATCTCAGGACGGAGGTTTTCTCGTGAACAAAATCAAAAAAAGTTATACATCCAAGAGTCTAGCATCGGGCCACAACTTATCTGCTGTGACTATCAACTATATAGATGAATCTCATTATAATAAAGCTATCGAAACTAACGCACTTCAGAACGTCTTAGAAGAAGCGCAGGTACTCTTAATCTATTCCTTCTTCACAAAATTATGATATCTCATAGGCCTTCAGGTTAACTGATTCTTTGATCTCTTCAAGCACTCTACAGAGGATATTACATGCGAACATTTTGATTCTCAATCTCTCTAATAACGACCTCAAGAACTCTTCATTCCTGAGTGCAGTCCCGAATCTCCTCTTTTTGAATGTATCGAACAATGAACTGGAAGAATTAGATGCCCTTAGCCAATGTGTACACATCGAAGAAGTTATTTTCAGCCACAACAAGGTATCTCGTGCTCCAAATCTTAGCAAAGCCGCTTATTTGAGTCTTATGGATGCTTCATATAATCAGATCCATAGTTATGAGAATCTTGCTCAATATGCTCTAAATCACAAACTAAAAGTCTTCAATCTATTGCATAATCCAATCATGCGTAGCAAGGATGCTCTGGAAAAACTGAAAGGGCTGTTGAACCAAGTACTAGCCTTTGATATCTTCGACATCGTAATCATTTTTATTCGTTTATCCTGCTGACTAAATTTCAAAAGGAATTATCGAGTTTTAGAAATCTTGGAGACATTTGCTTCAGCAACTTCAATCTCAAACAGGAAAATGAAAGTGCTGAAAAGACAGAGATGGAGAATACGGAAATTTTAGAGTCTGAAACGCTCAGATATTTGTCACCTGAACGCCAAACAGAACAAAAATTGAGTTGTGGAGCATGCTCTCAACAATCTCTACCAGAAGAGAGTTTCGAGTTGAATAAGAGTGTAAGTTTCACTTCAGACCATAAACAATCTCGATCAGCACGAAAGACAGTAACGCAGAAAAGTCTACCTCAATTCAAAAATACAAGATCATTCAACTTCAACGTTGACCCTAAGTATCTCCAGCCATTCAAGACTGAATCTCGGTCAAGAAGACCAACTGAGCCTCATAAATGTGACCACTGTTCTTTCAAAGACAATGTCGCTGTAAGGAAGGTTTACTTACCAAAGAAGTTTCAAAGTAATATTTCTTTCTCTCTCTCCTTGATCTGTTCTAATGTTTCCGTACATTTAGCTCGCAACCAGACAATGACTTTCTGTGATAGCAGCCACTTCGAATTTTCCGGGTGTAAATAATCTTGAAATCAACTGTAGTAATCAAATAAACAATGGATTGGAGAGTCTCACATGAGCCTTCTTATATATAATGAAGTTTAATGCCGACAATATTAAACTATAATCCAGCAATTTCAATAATAACAGCAACTATTGTGTGTCCGTAATTATCTAGTGATATTTATTTTCCTCAAAACTGTTTCGTATGAATTTTTTCAATATTATCCATGCACGATCACCTCTTAATTGATCTAAAGAAGACCTGTGTAGCAAATAGAAAAACATTTGGATATGATTAATAGTTTCTATTATTAAGAGATTTTTGCTGAAAAAGGGTCTATGGATAATGTTATCTCTCCATATCAATATGCAGTGATCATATTAGAGGAAGTTTCATAAGCTTAGTTCAATATTGATTTAAATAAAATTAGTTAAAATAATTGCAATATACCAACTGCGACTCAGCAATGGACAAGAAACCAACCCTCGAAGATTTCTTGAGATACAAGCAAATGATTACTTCCGGTACCGATGCTCAGCAACGCGAAGCGATCACCGCGATCAGACAAGCCTCATCCATCGAGAATGACCCTCCTCTTGGATTAATCATCAGCGCTGGTTTGGTTCCAGTCCTGATGAACTATCATAAAGACAAGAAAGACATCTCCAATACTGCCAAACATGATATCCTCTGGGCAATTACAAATGTCGCCTCAGGTAGCTCACAAGACACCATGCATGTTATTTCCCAGAACGGTGCACAATATTTTTTGGAATTCTGTAACGATCCAGATGAAGATGTATTTGCACAGGTAACAACCCAGTCACATGCTTCTCTTGAAACTATCTTATCTCTTGAGTAGGCTCTCTGGGGTCTCGCTAATATGGCTGGTGAATCTGCGGTTATCCGAGACCATTTGCTTGAACTTGGAGCAATGGAAACTTCTCTACGAATCTACAATACTCGTAAGAGTACACTGAAGACAGATACAAAACGTACGATCGCATGGACAGTTAATAACCTATGCAGGTTCAAACCACCCGTGAAATTCGAGAAGATCAAGAACTGTCTTTCATATCTCAAAGAATCGTTGACAAATGAAACTGATCAAGACATTCTAACCGAGAATCTTTGGGCATGTTCTTATATTTCGGACTTAGGAGAAGAACCTGTGAAACAGATGATAAATACTGAGCTCATTAAAAAAGTTTGTGACCATTTCTTCAAATCCACCCAGCAGCTATTGATACTCACACCTTCGTTCAGGACGCTTTCAAATGTGGTGTCTGGGTCTGATACTCATACTGACTATATCCTCTCATTGAGACTGCTACCTTCTGTTGTGGATCTGCTAAACCACCAGAAACCAACAATTAGGAAGGAAGCGTGCTTTTTCCTATCAAATGTTGCAGCGGGCGATCCGAATCAGATCCAGCAGCTCTTTGAATACTCAGGATTGCTGCCAGGGCTGAAGGTGATTATTTTTAACGATGAAGGCACTGTAAAAATTGAAGCGATGTGGATAATCACAAACTGTCTCATGGGTGGGTCAAACCTTCATAAAATGGCCATTCTAAAATCATTGTTGCCCTACAATATTCTCGAAAACATCAAGAATTTTTCAAATAAAGCCATCAAAGTCTACCTTGATGGCCTGGGCCAGCTATTGCTAACTTTAATAGAAATGAGTGCATGGCCTGATGAAGCAGAACAGTTATTTGCTCTCTTGAAAGATAGGAATAGCGTCTCGATGAAGTACTTGACTGATATTGCAAAAACAGATCCTGAGATCAAAACTATCTTTGAAGACATAAAAGAGATTCTCGACGAACCTCGAGGCCTTAAGTAAAAAGTAGTACTGTAGCTTGTTGAAACCATTGATTGTTAATATTCAGTTCTATATTCCTACCCCTTTTCCATACTTAAGGATATCATCTAACTATGATAGATCAAAAAAATTCTGTTTTTCAGACCAGAGGACTAGGAAATGTGAATTTCAAATATTAGAGCTAGAATTAGTCCTCAGTCTCTTTTAAGTCACAAAATTTCTTGTAGTTTTTTTGAGTCAATAGAAATTCAGCGAGAAAATGTACGAATATTGGCGATTTTTGTTAAAAGTCATATGTAAGTAAGCAGGTCCCATACAAATTAATTAGCTTTTCAGGGAAAGATTCATATCAGTCTTTGATTTCTCAGGAGCGCTTTCTTCTTTGTCCACAAACATTCGAATGCATTGAGGGGTCTGAGAGTTTTCAGTGATGTAAAGAATATTCGGTTTGAACCTATTTTTGAGAATGATATATTTAAAAAAAGTACTCTGATTGAAAATTTAATTACTTAGAAAAGGCGATTCCTGTAATCTCGGGAGCATATGGAACTATGATATCTGCCACGAACTGACCATTCTTATTGATTACTGTAATCAAACCATCGGGTGCATTGTCTAATATTAACCGTTAATTTGACAATTAGGGTTGCTGGTTTATTACAAGCAAATTCGTATCTTGCGACATAGATCATATCTGACTGAGAAACCGCAATGGCAGTGGGTCCGAACCTTCCTGTGAATTGGAAAAACACACTAAAAAATTCATCAGTGAGCAAAATTTGCTAATAAGAGGATATCTACCTGGAAAGATACCCACCAGATGGAGTGAGGGTAAATCTTATAATTCTGTTTGTGCAAGTTTCACAAACGTAGCTGGTAAAATAATATTTTGAATCAAGCTCCAGAAATAAGCTATTATTACATATTTTTTTCGTTGAGAGAGAGTGCAAGTCCTGATGGGTATGCCAAAGAGTTCAGCGCAAGAGGTCTGATGTGCATTTGTTCAAGATCAATGATGAATAAGCTTCCCTATCATGAGGTTATGAGAACAGGGAAGATTAATTTTCTTGATTACCTTTGCATTATCGATTGAAGTCTCACCGAAAGGCCCAGAATCTGTGAAATAGAGGCAATCTTCAAATAAAGTTAGGACGTCAGCAGCTGATTGGTGGAACATGTTTACTGAGCGAGTCTGATATGACGACAGAGTTTGGTCCGAGCAGAGCGACTCCATCATACTCTTTAAGAACAGGATACGGCTCTGATTTCTTTTCGTCGTCTCCATATTTGCTGAGAAGAGCGCAATGTGCCAAGTCAGTAACGAAAAATGTTTTTCCTAAGAAGTAGTTAGAATCCTCACAGTGCAGCAATCCCAGTACCAGATTTGTCTACAGCAACTCCGCTCGGTTGACCTTCAATTTGGAAATGTTTCTAAGGAAGAAATTAGCAAAAGGGTTGAGAATTGAACTCTACCAAGAGCTGTCCGTCTCTAACTCTTTTAATAGCGCCATTTTCGGTGACAAGATAGAGGTTGCCGTCGTGGTCTTCAACAGGACTGCGAAGATTGCTGGTATCTTCGCAGACTTTTTCAAAATTGCTCATCATTTCTTCTGAAGGATTTAAATGGGGTATTAATTGATAATTGAAACTTATTCTTTAATTATTCTGTTAAAGAGCTATTTCTTCACTATTTAGGTGATAAAGGAAAATAACCAAACAGAAATGCAGTTATAAATTCGAGTGAAAATGATTCACATACAGCTGAAAAGCACAAAATAAGTATTTCTTTTTGATGATGATCAAAGAGCTTTCAAGGAAATTCTCAGTTAATCTCTGAAATAAATTGCAATTCGGCACGAAAGTTCAAATCTGCATCATCTCAAACCACACCCTCATGCGAAATATTCGAAATGAAGGAGATCAACGAAATTTTTATTAGAAAAATTTAGTTCTCTTGCCCAATGAATTTTCAAATCTTTAATATGGAGGTTTTCTTGACTGCAGGGTACAGTTAATTCGAGATAGTTTTCCAAATATTAGTTTGCCAACTTTCAAAACTTATGAAGAGTTTAATAAATGAGAACAACCAGAAATTCCAGCTTCAATAGTTTCGCAATAGAAGACCCTAATGAATTCTCTTTATGTATGTATGTAGTTTTATTTTATTTTTTCTGTTTTTCAAAAATGATGATATGAAATCGTAAAATTTCAAACAATAAAGATGAATCAAATGAAACCCTTTACAACATTTCCAATCTATGTGCAACATTTTAGATAAATTATTTCCCAAAATGACTCTCAACATAAACTATTTTTTCTTTCCCAAATCTTGAAACTTGTTCCATACATCTCGATATTTCGCCACCGTCTTCAACTTTATCCGTTCTTGTTTTCTTTGTCCATAAAACGTTTGTTTCTGAAGAGCAGCTATCGCATCAGCATGCTCTTCACGAATATCATCCAGGAGTTCAGGTTTTTTGTGATCCTCTTCATCCTGAAAAGCTTTCATCTTACGGTACCGCTTCTGCACTTCTTCTTCTATTCGCTTCATCATCAGCATATTTTTTTCATGCCTTTTCACAATCTTTTCTACTTCAGATTCAGCATGCAACATTTTCACGTAATGTCGAACCATAAATTTATCCTGCAAACTTGGTCTGTCAGGCATTTGAATAACCAAGCTTTGATCATGCATGCTTGGTAGAATATTTCTGGAATCTGAAGGAAACAAATGTGAAACAGTTTCTGTATGTTCTTTGAAACTTTTTTCAGTTTGAAGCTCAAGTCTCTCAATCTCGCGATTTAATTTATTTACTTTGCTCCTGATGAAAGGATTTTGCTCCAGGTTGGGCCTGAAATGAATTTTCGGCAATTTAATGATTTCGCTTTCTCTGCTGTGAGATCTGAAAGATTTATTATTATAAATGCGACTGGTGTTCTGATCTAGAGGTACGCTCCTTCGAGTGATCTCTCTTCGACTAATATCGTAATTACTTTCTCGATTACTGTTGGTTCCTGCAGGTCCGATATGTGAAGGTGATCCAGATTTATGTCTGCCTCCGGAGGGGCTGATGCGAAAGGAATCATCGAACCTCAGCTCTTTCATCAGCTCTTTTTGGATAGCTCGACCTCTCTCAGTGATAGTGATTTTAATGGGCGCGTGTAACTTGTTAGTAGCCATGTTTGAATCTGAATAAAATGAGTTGAGTCCAAAGTTTTATCTAAAGCACATAATTTTAATTCCAGCAATAAAGCCAATATAGAAAAAGGAGATCTAAAGAATGGAGAGGGAAACGTTGCGAGTGATTGCTTTCCTCAAACAAACTAAAAAAGATTAATCTTTTATGAGAGATTGAGTTTTGCCGCTGAACTAACCGAATTAATATCATATTGTATTTGAAAATTTGCCAAGAAAATTCATGGGATCAGTTCATTTTAATTTTTTTTGGTAGTATGTTAGAGAGAAAATGACAGAACTTTCACAAGAATTCTGGCTAAGATACATAATGAGAGAACCACAGTTATGAGTATTTCATAAGATTTCTTTTTTTATCAACTTTCCGATTTTCTCGAAAAGTTTTATCTGAGCTGATCTCACTTTATTGATGCAAAGCAAAAAGTGAAGAAGTTTCACAAAAAAGAGGTTTAAATTATTATCTTTCGAGGCATAAGAGGATTTGTGAAAAAACATGAATAGCTGAAGGAGGTGAGGTGACAACTTGAGGAAATTGATATACTGAGATGTTGCCTTAAAAATAGAAGATACCACAATCTCAGCTTCAGAGAGCCCAATAGCTGACTCAGGAGAAAAAGTGCTTTTTCAATATTTTCACCATAATAATCAGAACCTAGATGAAGTATCTTACTTTGAAAGATTTTAGAGTAACGCCATGGGAAGTTATTATGAGAAGAATTTCAGGTTCAAAGCTGTCTCAGTCATAAGTTAATAGCAGACAGAGACCATACGTCAAAATAGTCGGAGATAAATTACCAATGCGTTAGTTGATAGGTACGCTCAACTTTCCATCTCTGATATGATCGAAATCTCCAAATTCGCAGACTAAGTTTATAAAGACTGCGAAAATATATAACCTATAACTTCCCGCTCAACTATAATATTTAAATAATCCCCTGATTTCTTACCTGCCAAACTTCGGTCTCAATGATGATAACGAAGAAGAAATGTCCCTTTCATAAAGAGTACAATTTGAAGGTCTTTTGTATGAACGAAAATTGCGAAGGCCCTCGTGTGCTTTGTCTCAGCTGTACTGTCTCCAAAGACCAGGAACTGAATCACAAAGATCATAACTTAGTTCTAATTGAAGAGTTCAATAAAAAGATAGAATGCGTTAAGGCCAGCAAGCCAAATACGACTCAAATGATGATGCATATGAGCTTTGATATGTCAAATGAGAAACTCCTAGAGCTTTATGAGGTTCTACAGACTTTGCTTGGAGAGATGAACGCATCAGATCATTCATCTAATCAGAGACATTTGAATGGGGACACTCTCATCAAAGAGGAATCAGGAAAAGAAAAGGAGACCCTTCCTAGTCAAAATGAAGGACCATTATACCTTAACAAGAATTCTTCTACAGAGGAGCAGTATATTGTTAACAAGGAAGGAGTCAATGATAATACCATGTCAAATGACAATCTCCATTCAAGGGACTACAGGAGAGAGTTGAAGCCACCAAGAAGGGTGATATCAAGCAAAAATAATATAAATAAAGATGCCATCAAGTTTAGCATTGGTACAAATAGCGAATTCTTTACTTCGCAACGCCTACCTAATGAATTACTGGATCCAGTTATCGACGAATTGAAATACCCTGAGCAAAAAAAATCAAAAATATTAAAATTTACTGATTCTATCAAAAACCAGCCCAAAATGCAAGCATCTAGTTACACTACTAAAAAGTTACAATACACTGCCTCTTCCTGCAAGATGGCCGAAAGTTTGATTCAAAATAACCTCTCCAAAGCAGAGCTCTTAGGGATCAGAGATCTCCAAAATCAACCTGACTTGAATGACAAGAGCCCACACAGCAGAGCCGCAAAAGAGAACAGCAACGTTTCACAAATCGTCAAGAGCGGAATGAAGATCACATCGAAGGGCAAAGTAACTGTCTTTGAACGCCAGTCAGAGAAAGCCACACCACCTCTGAGAGCTATCGACCAATTGAGAAACGCTCTGGAAAGATTTAATAGAACCTGCTCTTTCGAAGACTTAGAGAACAGTCTGAACGAAAATAAAAAAGAGGAGTTCCTGAACATTAAACCAGACTATAGAAAATCGCCATCAATCTACGCATGTGACGTCTACCAAGAAGACCAAATAGCTGAGACTGCGGACTCTCTTTGGAAGGATAGCACAGAGATTGCGCAGTCAGAATTACAGCATGAACTGACAAAGCAAGTTACAGGGTTCAAAGAGTTTTGTGCCTTCACTACAAATAGCAACAAAAATATCAAGCCGAAAGAACTGAAGCAAATGTGGAAGGACCTTCCTAAAATAGATCGTGAACAATGGAATTCGATTGCTCTTAGGAAACGAATCGAACTACGCGATAAGATCGAGGTCCAGAAAAAAATTGTTCGACAGATCTAAAGTTGAAGCTTTCGATTCAGCCAAAGCAAGGCTAACATGTGAAGAATATGATTGTCAAAATATTGTTTATATTGATAAAGAAGGAAAGAAACATTTAATATGAAGATTTTGAGCTGGCGTCTATACGGCTCGTACTGTAGTAACAATAATTGGAAGATCACTCACCGATTATTAATAATATTAACAGTGATAAGTTTGTTAAAATTTTTTTATGGGGTTATATATTCTCGGCTTTTTTTGGTATTTTCTCTGTTCTGCTCTACGGATTATTTATTAAGGCGTATTAACAATGTATTCATTTTTCAAAAGTGTTAAACCAACCTCCCAATACGCTTCGTGCAACGGATGAAAACTAGTTACAGGCACAATTTTTTCACATTTAAGGGACTGAAGCAGGGAGGAATTAAAAACAAAATTCCCGTTAACTTTTATAGTGAAAATAATTATCTCTCTTCAAAGATATCGTCCAGAGATAAATCACTTCTCTCATTTCATGTGCTGATCGATTAGCCTTGCCAAAGTTCCCAAAAAAAAGTCTTTGTAGCTACCTTGTGAATGGAATAAAGAGAGAGAGAAAAAAATTTGAAGGAAATCATATGATTGATTGATAAATGTCATTACGCATTTCGAACAACATCAAATAATCACGAACATAAATCAAGCAAATCGAATACAAAAAATAATTTTCAACATACCTATGCTCTTGTTAGATGCTATCAGCTTTTATATCGAGCCACTTTAGCATCGGCATCCTTTCTTTTCGGTGTCTTCCTCAGTTTCGCCGGCATTACTTTGAAGCTTTTGGCCGCCGGTTGACACTTGCATTTGAGGAGTTGGTTTTCCGTCATCTTCTTCCCCTCCAAATTGATCTTTAATCTCTTTTGCGATGCCATAAAACGCCTCCGCGACATTGGTTCCATCCTTCGCACTGGTCTCAAAGAACGAGATCCCGTACTGGTCAGCGATCCTCTGACCTTCTGATTTCTCGACCTGTCGATCATTCACATCACATTTGTTACCAATAAGAATTATAACGACACTCTCTGCGGCGTTGGTCTTTATCTGTTTCATCCAGCTATCGACATTCTGAAATGATTTCCTGTCGTTAACTGAATACACAAGAATAATGCCGACAGCTCCTTTATAGTATGTTTGAACAATCGATCGATACTTTTCTTGTCCTGCAGTGTCCCATATTTGCAATTTCACTCGTTTTCCTTCGACTTCAACAGTCTTTATCTTAAAATCAATACCTAATGAGTTAATTTGCGACTGTCAGAAAACGCTCTTTGAGGAAATTAGTTACCTATTGTTGCAATGTGAGTGCCACTGATTGTTCCTTCACAAAAGCGTGTCAGCAGACAGGTTTTGCCGACTGCGGAGTCGCCGATAATGAGAATCTTGACCATATAGTCGTAGGCGTGCTTTCCTGCCATTTTTCTCTTTTTTCCAAGCTAATCGATAAAGTGAAAATTTCTTTTTCAAAACTTAGATTTTAGCTCATTTAAAAAAGTTCTAACGCCTTAGAATTCGGAAGAATCAGCTGGTTCAAGAAAGGGTATCAAACAAAATTGGTGGCTATGAGGTCTTGTATAAAATTCTTGTGACTGTATCAGTTCCGAGACCAGGTAACTAGACGAACGATGGCCAACTCAAGGCCAATTCCTGGGTAATGACTCGTATTGCTGGTCATTCTTCGAGCCTCTGGAAACTGAAAAAAGGGAGGAAGGAATCGATGATGTGATGGATAACACAAATTGTGAGAGGTCAAACGGATCCAAACTTTCTTTGCTGTTGACGAGTACAATTTAGGTCGAAAAGAAATATGAGATATAGATGTGAATGTATGGATAATAATCTTGACCTTCTCCCTAAACTCCGCAGAAAAGATCAATGGAGGCAAAGTATGATTGTCCTCAGTGTATATGGAAAGTCACTTTCGAGAGAAAGAAGTTTAAAAAAGCAAACAAAAAAAAAAAAGTTCGATCTATTTTTTTTTTTCCCCAAATCTTATCTCTCTCTCTGAGAATGATGATGCTAGATGAAAATCAGCTGCTCTGAACATTTCAGAATGCACTGCGATAGCGTCTTGATATAATTGAAAATTAATTATACAACCATCTGAAACATTAGCGTTAGATTGTGTTGACTAATCTATTGAGGCATCGATTCTACTAAGACCTAATTCAATAATGTAGCTTTGACAGAACAGTTTGCAGCATATGTCGCTTATCTTTAGTGGTAGAAGTGTGATGTTCCAGCTTCTTTTTTTGGTTTTTTTGGAGAGAGAGAAAAAAAAAAAGCTTTAACAATTAAATTGCATAGTTTTACATACAAGCAATTCTATTGTATCAAACAAGCGAGTTCCTTGAGCATTCAGATAAATACTTATTCATAAAGGGAATTTACTTTCGTGTGCTCATCTTATATTTCTACTTTATAATATCTCATTTCACAACGGAAATTGCCCACCAAAATTACAAAAATGTGTCCTTTCATTTTCAAGTAGTCAGCTTCAAAAGAGGTTATCAAAATGCTAACTCCAAAAACACGATATTAAAAAGATAAATTGTAATAAATAACAATAATTCAAAAAAGAATTTAAAAAAAAAAAATTGCAAAAGAAAGTTTGTCAAATGAGACGATCTAAAATGAAATTGTTCTCGAATCCACAAGGTACTACTGGTAGATCATTTTTGAAGCTTTGACCCTTGATAATATTAAAGATTATTTTTGAAAATTATTTTTTGAGTGCAGCCATCTCCACCAATTTGCTTAGTCTGCAATAAAAGGAAGGAAAAATGGGTGTATGTAATACAATTGTTTGACTACTCGGTGTTTTTTTGTTGAAGCGTATCAAGGAAAGAGAATTGCGTGTTATTCTATGGATATAACGATGAAAATTAAATGAAAATCAAAATTGTATGCTTTTGTAATTTTCTCTTCAGGTATTTGGTTGTGATCATGGATTCAATAAGGATTATTGGACACTAAGAATTTGTGATTTAAGTACAAAAGATCCTCAAAGTTTGTGTAATTGGTGAATTAAATAATTGAAATTCCTGAGAATTGCTGAAATTCATGTGTAGACACTCACATTTGATAATCTATGAGTTAACAAATATTTAATTGCAATCTGATCGAATTGAGGGAACAACTGCTAGGCTACTCCAGCCTTCGAGGTTCTAACCAACATTTTAGTAAATTTTCACATCACGAAACTCCAAATCAATAGAATTGTGTGAAAGATCTTATGAGGATAACATGCTACTTAATTTTAGAGAAGCTATGAATCACTTTTAGCTTGTATTGCGAAAAAATGATGACAGCATACTAGCCACAAACAATGCTATGCCAATATAATAGTTTGAGAAATACTTAATTACAAAGTGAGTACTGAACTGTACTTGACCAAACTGTTTTAGTGTTCTTATTAGTAATACTCAGGAAGAGATGCGATTATCACTTCTTTAAGTATATTGTCATAAAAAATTAGAAAGAGTAAATTTAATTTTTTTTTCACTCCTGCATGCTGTAGATTACTAAGGAGTAGCTATATATTAAATACTTGCATTCGGGTCCGCCAGAGTGACAAGTTGTTAAAGAACAACACTTCACAGTGGCCTTCGAGCCAACTTGACTACAGAAACCAAGTCAAGAAAAGAACTTATATCACGCTCCTGACAATTAGTGAAAGAACTTTACATCTATTAATGCAATATTCTCATCATACTTATCTGAAGAACTATAGAATAATTTAAGAAGCATTCGCAAAATGCCCTTATTTGAGTTATCAAATCGATATTTAGGCCAAATATACAAAAAATACAAAATTCTCCTCTTATTCATAAATTTAATAATAACAACAACTACTAAAATCCTCTCACTTACGCATTCTCTGATTGACTAATGTCTGGGATTCCTTGCAGAGTGTCATTTTGTTGAGTGTCATTTTGCTGAGTGTCATTTTGTTGAGTCTCATTGTTTGCATCAGTATTCACCATTTGTGTCGATGAAAGAACTTTAAGAATAGGAACTGCTTTGGTTTTTGGAGCTTCTATCTGCAAAACTTGTGTAATTCTCTATTATCAAATGAACATTAATGCTTATCAGTCTCTAAAATTATATTACGTTTCTGCAAAGGAAGCATTCATCTGTCGCCTTCCAAACTTCAAGGGAGCATTCATAGCAAACACCTAATAGAGGAAATTTTACAATTATTTCAAAGGACACTCGAAGCAATTAGTATTACCTCCATGTCCACATTCCATAAAAACAGCGTCTGGAGGTTTATCAAAGCAAATTAAGCATTGGGTAACTGATTTCTCTACATTCGCGCCTGCGGGATTTGTTTTTACTTCCGCCGCTGGTTCTTGAGCCACAGCGGTTTGTAGATCTTGTTTAATTTCTTCTTCGATTGATTTGAGTAAACCGTCTATATCCTTCCTCTCGGTTTGGAATGAATGGAACACACCCAATCTGCTGGACAAAGGATTATCGGGAATTCGATCCGTTATGGGTTCAGTTGGCTGATTCAGAGCTAATTTAAATTTCTCTGGATGAAAAGCAGGAACTTTTCCTCCTCCTCTTTCTCCGAAGCCGTCTACCTTTGTCGAAACTATAGGAGATTCACCGCCTGAGTATTGATATTCTTCTCCGCGAGAGATGAAGTTTCGTTCTGTTACTTGGGGTTCATTCGTATACAAAGAGGTTTTGAAAGGATTTCCTAGGAAAGAAGATTTATCTTTTGATTTTGGCGAGCCAATTCTGTCAGTGAGTTGCGGGCTCACTATTTCCCCTCGTTGATTGTATCTCACTCCTTTGCGACTGCTCAGGAGTCGAGTTGAAACTAGATTTCCCTCTCCAAAAAGCTCCTCATTGCTAGACCTCGCTGTCAGTGGCATGAGGTTATCACGGGCTGTGGCAAAACCATTCAACTCTGCGCGAAGAGCTAACCCATTACCATAGTCCACTGAATTCGTTCGTATCCTCGTTCTTTGAGCTGAATCGAGTTACATGAATATTTTTCTAAAAACTATTAAAATTTATCATTACTTGTAACTTGTTTGAGGGCAGTTTGCTTTTTCAAGCCTTCTCTCTGAGTCTTATATTCATCCTCGTTTGCTCTTTTGAAATAAGTTGAGGAAGCGCGCATCTAATAGGCATATTGAATTCACAAGCAGATGTTTTTAAACGTTTACAAGGAATCTGGGGATGTCGATAATTTTGTTCTCTTTAGGTTTCGCTTGACGACGTCGATTGCTAGCAGATACTAACTGAGGCATCTCCATTTGAGATATTTCTTCTTCACTTGTTGTTGCTTTGATGAAAAAGTTTCTATTCAAAGGGGGCAATGCATCTTGTATGAACTGAGAAAAGTCTTACTCCAGATCATCAAAAAATGTCAGCGTGAGGAGTATCGAAGCCAGGTTATAGCCGGCAATCAGATAGAGCGAATCCGACAAATGGCCTAAGGGTTCGAATGAGTCAATTACTTCCTCAAAAGCAAACTTACTAGCTCCTTTAGTGAAGAAATACGTAAGCATCCTATCATTCACTGTTTCCCCATCTTCAAGAAATTTTATCAAGTTTGCGATAGCATAGCACGAGATGAATGTGAGTCCTCCGAGAAACGAGAACAACCACACGGACCCTTTCACTAATAATTGTCAACAGATGTTAGCAGGAGGTCAACAATTTGTCAATTTATTTACATTCAGTGCTTCCCTCGATTCCGCAGATATAATAGCAAAACTTGCTGAGGATCATCAAAGAAACTGCAAAGGTTACTCCAATCATGACTGTGAATACCACCCAGTATATCCAGAAAGCCTCTTTCCATTGTAAATTAATTATCCCGTCAATTTTTAGCACGAGCGTGAGAACTTGGACGGAGAGAATCGTGAGCACAACAAATCCCGTCAGTGGCAAGTTTTTGCAGCATTCTCCTTTTCTGTACATATTTACAAGCGACTTGAACAGCAAAAAGACGACGTAGGGAAGAATCGCATACGCCAGAGTCATCTTTACTCCAGAGATGTAAAATGCTATGAAGCCCTGCGTTTGGAAATATCAATCAATATTAGCCTGAGAAAGGGAAGAAAGTTGCCTTAGTAATAATACCGAGGATGATATCAGTTAAATTGAGAAGTTTCGCAGTCCTTTGTGAAAAGGTTATTCAGACAAATGGATATTGTTGATTTGAGTTACATTCCTGAATCTGATAAGAGCTCGATGAACATTCCGATTAGATCGATAATCCAGAGAAAAATGAAGAAGACGAAGAAACTCATCTTCCATTTCAAGATTCCCAAAATGATAAGAGCTGAAAACATCGAGAACAAATGATATTTGCAGTAATTCAAAAGAAAGCTGACTCCCTTGCGAGAGTTTTGTGGTGGCTCACTTGCTGGGGAAGAAGCGAGATCCGTTCTCGAATTCTGTTGAGCAGTGTTATTGAAGTTCTGAAGCGATTCGTGATTTTGGTTTGAAGGGGAAGCGAGAGTTGGCATTGCGAGTGCAATATTGTTGTTTTCTGTCGAAGGCTGTTGTATGTGGTTATTAGGTTGCTGAGAGAGTTGGATATCTTGGCCTAAAGTCTGTTAGTCACAGAAAAATAAGAAAAAAGCATACGATTTGGAGTCTCTTGTTTTAAATCAATTGAATGCATGTCAACAGCACCTGTTTCGTAGTCGAGCTTGCTCTCCTCATGTGGTTTACTAAAAATACCTGAGTAAACGCTTTCAAGGACATGTCTTACTTATTTTCTGTACTGATTTCGTCCTCGACTTCAAAATTCTCATTGGCTTCCCTACGTTCTCGAAAATCGTCAATTTTATCGACTTCTTGTAGTTTTTCTTTGAGATTCTGTATCGCTATTGAAGTTCAGGAAAGGATGTGATAATGACATTAATATCTGCTTTACCTTTGTCGATAGATTCAAGTTGTGATTCCATTCCTTTTTTGATATTATTAACCCCGAAAGAAACTTGAGGGTTTCCACTGAAAGCTCTCTGTTCTTGGGGCATTTTCTCTGTCTCTGTTTCTTCATCAACCTACTAAGTTCGCAACAAGCGGAAGAAGAGTAAATACTTGTCTGACGAAGTTGTTCTTCATTAGTTAAAGCCGTTCTTTATGAAAGCACAGAATTATTAAAATCGTAATACAATCTTAAACCATAATTTAGTGAATAGAATTCAATGGCATTATTTCACATTTCACTTAAATGACCAAAAGGAATATTATGTTAAAAGATTGGTGATGAAGCAATTTGGCAAACAGTTTTACTCGGATTAATCTTCGTAAGCATAGCAAACATGTCGAAATTAGGTCACATTACAACGGTTAAAATTAATTAAGGCTACATTAAGGAATTAAATTATCCTAAGGAGCAAAAGAAATTTCGTTTCTTAGAGAAGAGAGTTTGCCGAATAAAAACACATGCTTGTAGTTTGTTGAAGCTGTTGCTTTATAATTCTTGTGAGCCTGAGTATTATACTCTTTTTTTTTTTAACTTTAAAATTGTTTATTTCTAATATCAATCTGGCACCATTCTCGCTTTCCACCAGGCAATCTTGATGAATTCTATTTGGACTGGCTCATGTTCTGGTTCATAAATTCGATTAGGAAAATCGAAAACCTCAAAGCCCAGAGGCAAAAAGACACTTTTGTTTTCTACTTTCTGAATTGTTACACTGCTTGTTTGGACACCAATTCTCCAATTCTAAGCGGTCCATTCCTGCTTTTCTGTAGGTGAAAAGGCCACTGTGTTAATCTTTGATCTTATCTTATTTCAAGAGATAATTAAGGCAGTTCAGTTCACAAAAGATTAGTAGATTTAAGAGGAAGCAGTGAGCTTATGAATTTTACCAAAGTTTTATGATTCACTTACAAAGAAACCATTTGAACGTTCGATAATTGCCTTCTGGATTGTAGCACTAACTCTGTGAGCAATCTTTCTCAAATTGTTCATATTCATTATTCTATCAGCGATATTATTGAGCAATATCATGTATGGGATCAATGAACTTCAAGTGGATGTTGCTCGGAACAGGAAAAAAAACAATGTGAAAGAGAAACCAGCTGCTTTCTTCACTTTGAGCTGAGTACTGACGCTTGAAAAAACGAACGTTCAGATTTTAAACAATTCCGAATTTCGATTTTAATCTCACATAAGAAAACGTTTTGTTTTTCTCAGAAATAATTTACTTCGCTATTAATCATGTTGAGCCCAGATTACGCCTGGCAAACTTTCCATATTGTGGCCTGCTCAAGTGAAGAGTTTGGCACTCACGTAGAACTGATTTCTACTCAACCCTATGCTACCAACCAGAGTTGGGAATGCTCACGAACAGCAGACTATCCTGTTGAAATCGTGATGCGATTTCATTCTAGAGTAGAGCTGGAGCATATTGTCATGTGCGCCAAGAACGACAAGAATATTCCAGAGATAGAATTTCATATTGGCGATGGTCTCAGCGGAAGTTTCCTTGATGTCGAATATCGGCTTGCAGGGTTAGTAAACTTTCTCTTTGACTCCAACAACTAACACATACAACAGCAAAGCAACTAATATTGAAAGCAAACTACAACAGATTCAGCTACATGGTATCGGTGCATATCTCAAGTTAAGATTCCCTAAAGGACCGAAGAGATCGAAAATGAATCCTTATGGCCAAGTTAGTATCGGTGCGTTTAGAGTCTGGGGACGTCACACAGGCTATCATCACAATGTTAAGAACAAAGAGATCCCTATCGTCGATGACAAGTCCTCAGTAGACAAAATCCTAGTTCAACTGGGAATGCCTTTAGATTTGCTAGCTTGGGCAGAAGAAGACATGAGAAACTTCGATCATACTCCAATCGATGAAGAAACCAAACAAACTCTTGATGACATGACCAAGATGAAGCACAAATTTATTAAACTCCAAGATTATGAAGCCTTGAATCAACTGAAAGATGACATTAAAACAGTCTATGATATAGGGCAGCAGATTTGGAAGCTAACTAATGAGTTAAATGTCGCGGTAGCTAAGGAGAACTTTGCTGCTGCCATAGAGCTCCGAGAGAAACTAAGGAACCTTCAGCGCAAACGAGATACCTTTGATGCGCTTTACGAAACATCCAGATATGAGCAGATCATCGTGATGCAACGTCCCTCTACTGCTGATATGCTTGCAGCGCAGAGGAAGTTGGAGGAAGAGGACCGTCAACGAGCTGACGCTCTCAGAAGACAAAGGGAGCTTGAAGAGTTAGAGAGACAGAGGATATTACAAGCGGAGAGAGATCGTCTGAAAATCCAAGAGGAGAAACCAAAAGTTGATATTGTGCCTTTCTGGGAAAAGAATAAAGGTTTAGACTTGAAAAACACGCGTAAGAAGAGCCCTCCTAAGAAGAAAGAGAAGGATGACGGCATTAACACTAATTTCACTAATCCATTCAGTTGGAACCAAGGAGATGTTGACCTTGACTTATATTTCAGACCATTAATTTCAAATGCTGGAGAGAATTTACCAGATATAGCTGTGGAAATCCTGAGACGCTTGCATCATTTGGGCTATCTCACTGTTTTTGGAGCGAGAGTGTGGACAGCAATACACTCTGAGAACTGGCGTCATAGAGAAGCAGCAGCTCAGGCTGTTCTTAATTTCCTGGAAATGCCAATTGTAATATTTATTATTCACGAGTTCTAAAGGTCTAATCAATATCGGAAATCAGCTTGAGAAATACTTGAATGGTAAGAGCAAGCACCTTTTCTTAGCTGCCATGGAGTTTGCTAAGATCGTCTGCGAGGACAAACTCCTACAGATCTATTTCATTGGTATTTTTTTTTTTGTTTGTTTGAAAAATTGATCCCAAACGCATAATAGGATTAAAAATACTGTCTACTGCACTCGCACCTCCTATTTGCGGTAGTGACGTCTCTCCGCAATTGATTAACAAAACGCTGAAAGAATTCCTTCCAATTCTTATTACTAAGATCTCTGAGCTGAATTATAGAGCGAGAGATATCTCGTTGCATACACTTATCTCTCTCTTCCAGCACCCTGCTGCAAGAGTTGGATTCTTAGTCGAAGCTTGCACTGACATTTGCAATTTCGAAGACGATTTAAACCCTAAAAAAAATGCTCCAATCGATAAACAGCCTTGGAGAATCGTTCTTGCGCGACTGGAAATTATCCTTCATGTGCTGCAAGAATTTGGGTATGATCCTAACGAATGGAATTGGGAGGTTGTTTTCCGCTACCTTGTCATTCCCTCTCTATTCCATCCGAACGTGGATGTGCGTCTGATAGCCATTGAGCTTTCAGTTACTTTATACCAATTATTAGGTAACAAGTCCTGAATCGAGTAGCTTTCTATAACATTTTTTTAACATGATATCTAGGTCAAGAAGTTAGAGTCATGATCAATAACATTGAAAACATAAAGCCAAACTTGCTTCAACAAATGAATGCCAGAATGGATGAAGTTGAAGAAATTGCGATACAAAATGAGGTAAATCAGATTATCCTCTGCCAGTCCGAATGATCATGATGAATAGCAAAAGAGAAAAAGTCCGCTCGCTGTCGTGGAGGAAGGAGCTGAAGGAGAAGGCTCTCCTATTCAGGGTCAAGGAAAACGAAATCTAAATGTCATCGAAGAAGAAAAAGAAGACCAAGAGGATCAATCCAGAGTTGGCACTGCAAATCCACAAAAAGTCATAAAACCTCAGCCTGTCACTAACCAGCAGGTCCAAGACCCTAAATCCAATCTTAATACAAACGTGCCAACAAATACCGCTACAAATCAATCTATGAATAATTCTAATACAAACATAGCTCAGCCAATCAACCCAACAATGAATAACCAGAACTCCATGGGAGGTAGCAACGAAATAAATCAACCCACAACCAACACGACACCGATTACTGGTTTGGGAATGGGACTTGCGCAGACTATAGGTAATACTGCTCAAAAAAATACTAAAAGCGCACCTTCAAAAAAGAAATAAGGGCGCTGATAGTTTCAAGTAGTCTTGAAAATGTATGACTTTTATTTCCATTGTTTTAAGAAATGCGTTTATTCATCTCTTCGTCAAACCTGTTAGAGGGGGTAAGCTCATATTTGTATTGATTCATTATGAAATGGAACTTCCATAATTCCTATTTACGACACATTTCAAACCTCTTCACTTTCAATATGGGTCTTTTCCTGATGATTTCTTCGAAATTTCATATTGTTTGGCCTCGATTGGTCCTCTGGGAACACAACACAAATAACTGTTCATTGTTTTTAATTTAATAGTGTTAGAAAACTGGAATTAATTCAACTTGGAAGAGGAACTATTTAATAATTATTCAGAGAAGAGTAGAAAGAAAGATCATTAACGGTACATTCATAGAACTTGAATAATTTGGAAAAAAATTGTTAGAAATGAAAGTACAGGCTGGTGCAATTGGATTAGCTGGAAGGAGAGCGAGAGGAGAAACAAACCCAATATTTATGGGTCCAGATGGAAAATTATGTATTTTTCAAACATCCAGCATGTTTTTGTAACACTGCTGAGTCAGTGAAGCACTTCAATAAGGTAAAAAACGAGAACAAAAGAGTGCTTGAATACCGCCGAATCCCCTACCTTATCTGGGGGATTGGATGCGCCTTTGTGGGTTTAGGAATCTGGTTAATGTATGTCGCAAATAGTGAGGCCGGCGACCCAGGAACTGTTTCTGGATTTCAGGGAAAGTAACATCGTCCAACCCTGCAACATTGGTCATGAACAGTAATATTTAGAAAGTGGTGGCAGTTTTTTGTTGCAGCGATGACAATTCTCATTGGAGTGTTATTCGCTTTCGCAGCGAGAATGGAGTACACTAGATTAGATCGAATTGTATTCCATACAGCTTGCTTCGTTCATTCATATTTAATTTCCTTCAAAGGATAACAAGCTCGTGATCCAACGCAAAAACATTATTTGTCTCAAGAATGTCACTCATCGTAATCTGATTAGTGTAACGAACGTTACCATCGCCAAGAGAGGCGTAGACAGTAATTCTACAGAGAAAACTAATGGCTTGATAACTTTATTCAAAGATTTGAGCCTTAACACAATTCACTACAAGATTGTACTTCATTTTGCACAAGAAAAGGATCTGGAAATATTGGAAACTAAGAGCAAAGATAAAGCCAAGCGCAGAGTAATAATCTTGTTTACATAAGGAGTTAATTAATAAATGATAGTATATCGAAATCGCAAATCTTCTGGGAATGGACGTCCATCTGGATACAATTCCATTGAATGATGAAACTGAGTATCAAAACAGAGTTTGATTGCTATTATTTGAATTTTCTTACTGCTAATTGAAAGGGAGTTCAATCTTTCTTTGTAAATTTTGTGAACTAAAATCATAAAAACATTCACAGTCATTACTCATTCTACAATCGCTAATCTCACTTCAGCTTTCTTTGATTTTTTTTAATTATGAAAAAAACTCTCTTGGCTTGTTTGAGATGATCCTGAATTGTACCCTAACAATGTTGCTTATTGAATTCCTTTCCTTCGTTATATGTATGCAATTGAATAATGAAAAGAAAGAAAAGCAATGAAATTTACCACAATTCATTAATTATTTAGAACCTATAGAGATCGCAACAAGGTAGAGAGATTATAGTTGAGCAAAAAAAGTGCTTGGCAAGAAATTGCTTTATGTAATCAAAGTTTCTATAAAACTTAACAATCAATGCGTTCTCTGTTTTCCTACTATTTTTTCTTCAAAATTTTAATCGAAAATAAAATTACATAAAAATGAGTATGATGAGTTGCTCCCGAGTCAAATTTAATAGCGCAAAAAATAAGCATTTATTATTTGGGAAAAATATAGAGAAAATTATAGATCTCATCAGCACACTGTATCATAACTAGTAACCTGGTAACGATTTTAGTAGTACTAAGCCATTGGATAGTTCGTATTGAAACCAAAATCAACATAAGAGCATACAAATCGATAAATTTTTCTGGAATAATGAAGTAAAGAGTTTCTTTCCACCTGAGTCAGGTAAGTTAGACCTCAGAGACTTCGAAAAGACTCTTCTGCACCACCAATCAGGGTTTTTAATTTTTTTTATTTTGAGAGATCTTCCTAGGAGTTAGTTGTTTCATCACAACAGCAACTGCTCTCTTGAAGAATTCACATCATAATGCAACGGCACTGGTCTTTGTACTCTTTTAACAACTTGATTTGAGATTATCTGCTCTGATTGTGGAATCTTTCGTTCAAAGTCATCAAAAAGACTCATTTGCAAATTATGTAAGAGCAGGCTCATCCTAATCGTAAGCCAGAGGCTCTGGTGTTCAAAAGTAAAAATTAAATGAAAAAATCAAGGAGATACTTTGAATGATTTAAGTATCTTTTATTCATTTCAAATACGTTTTAACTACGCTATTTTTATGGTTGCTTTACTTATTTTTGCTTGTAGTGGGATTCTATTTTTATGAGTGGCCAATTTCAATCTTGATGAATTTCTCAAATATCGTTTGCTTAAATAAATAACTTTAAGATCCAGGAGTAAATGAATAGGTCTCACATTCACAACTCCGATGGAGAAGAGGATGCTATTAACAAATTTGAGAGGCTCCAACAGATTGAAGATAACGAGTATTCGAACAGAGCAGAGGCTTTCCTGCGAGCTTCACGAGGACTGTTTGTGAAAAATATCAAATTTCGATCTCACAGTGGAGAGTCCTTGTCTTATGAGACGCTGTTCACTTACAACAAAAATTTACGCTTTCTCAAGCAATCTAAAGCGAAGGTTATCCTCAATATCTTTCTGTTGGAACAATTTTTAATCTTATCTACTAGCATGGCCAAAATGCTTTGAACATGCTTGCAAAATCTGCCAACCTCTATAATATAGTAGCTTCGAAGAGGATAGTAACTCATCCACAGATCATTCAATCTACTATCACATATTTCTTCTACTAGAAAACAAAGCTTAAAGAAATCGTGAAGCTGGTGATAATTTTCTTGGATTCGAGCATACCCAAACTGAAGCATGGAGGTTGTAATGAGTTGATTAAAACCGTTGAAGATCTTGAAACCGAGCTTGAGCTCAAGGTTTTCAATATTATCGATGAATATGATCAAGAACTTGAGAACGAGGAAAATGAAAACCAGGAATCGAAGAGCACTCTGATCATTCAGTGGCATGACTTCAAGAAGTAAACATGACTTTATGTTAAACTAACTTGAGTAATTCTAGAGCCATATATAAAATTTTTGTTGGTGTTAAGTATGTACTCTCATCCATCGGGCACTATATTCACTTCTACCAGCTCAGTAAGACCTGTTGTACAGTCTCCTGGTTAATTGTGTTTGCTAAGCAGGAGATAGGGTTATCGGAGTTGAAAACATACATAGAAGTATACCGGCATTCAGTGAGTCGACCTCAGCTACAAGACGTTTCTCAAACTTCCAAGACTATACGGTATCTTTGGGAACAATCCCTGACGAGGAATGGAACGAGGGAGGAATAACGGGGTGAGATAACAATCTTGATAAGACCTGACTTTATAAAATCATACTTAGACTGTTACCAAAAAGCCTAGATACTCTTGGGGTTGAAGACGTGCCTCTCATCGAGAGAAAAAAAGATGAGTTGTTCAGTAACGTTCAATCAATATGGGATAATGTGAAAGCCACATTTCTCGAATATTTACACACCAAGACCAGAAGATGGAAGGCAGAATATGATGAGTCAGAATTTTAATATATATCGCGCAATTTCTAAATTTTTTCCTTAGAGAAAAAGCTTTTGAAAGTAAATCAAAAGTCAGATTGGAAGCTTGTCGGATATGTGGAGAAAAAGTTCCCATCAAGCTCATGAAGGATCATTCGATGCTTTGTAGAAGCAGATCGGAAATTCAGATGAAGATTACTGTTGTCAATTCAAGGATCAACAAATGCTGCGACAAGATTTATAACCAAAAAAAGAATCTCAATCTTACCATCGCAATGGAACAGTAAGATTCAATTGTTCTTACATGTGATTAATCCAACGATTCCCTTTGAAGAAAAAATATCACCAAACTGCATAGCAACTACAAGAAAGTCAGTTTCAGAAATGACATAGAAAACGATGATTTAACTGTTGGAAATACTCAAAGCTCACTAAATACCTTGTCTCCGACAAAAACCCAAAGCTCTTTGGATGCCTTATCTCCGGATCCTAATAACAATCGTAGGAGGGCGACGATCGATTCAACAGAGCTTATGGCGAATGGGCTAGATGGTTCCACTTCAAATTCAAATGAAAAACAATTGGAGCAATCTAGGAGATCATTTCTGGTGAACCAGAATTCTTTGACAGCGGTGATGAATGAGCTGAAAGAAGAAATTAAACCAATCAGAAAACATAGCGATAAAAGGCAAACAACTTTGTCTCTTCTTTCTACTGAAGAAAAAATCGAAAGTCCTACAATTCGCATACGCTCCCCAAAAGATGGAAATTTAACCAATGAAGAAAGAACAGAGAGTCTCAAAATCCATGATTCGAACGATGAGATCTCTCTATCTTCTACCAAGCAGCGGATTTTAGTGTCTTCTCCAAAGAATGAGAGCTCTCTGGAAGAAAAGAAAATAATAGAGAATGAAAGTCATTTTCTGAAACCTCCTACACTCACCACAAGCATTAGCGTTCAGCTCAGTAACACGGACAAGTCTAGAGACTTTTTACCAGAATCAAATTTGACCCAGAAAAGACGTTCTGCTCAATCTTTTACTCTTAAAGAGAATAGTGAGATGACCAAAGCCTCTGAACTTTTTCAAATTAGTGAGAAAATGTCCAAAATAAAGCATCTGAAAATGCTAGTTATGGCTTACGACATGCTCCTCAATTACTCCAATTCCATCTTAGCTTACAATGAAATTACGAAAGCCATGGGTAGCGTGTATAAGGAGGCGTCCAATCAAATAGATTACTGGATCTCAAAGCTGCAGAGTAATCAAAAAGATCCCGACAGAGACGCATTTAAGGAAATTGCCAGAGAACTTGAGAGAGAATTTCATGTAAGAGAATTTATGAGAGGTTTGAAGAAATAATATATCCTTTTGTAGGGAAAATTCCAAAATGGGATAAAACTTGAGAGTAAGGTAAGGGAAATGGAAGCTCTTAGAAGCCAAGCGCGGGGCGAAGATACCTATGAACCCTTTAAACCCCAAAATGAAAAAAAAATTAGTTTGAGAGGGAATGAGGAGATACCTTCCAATATCACGCGGAAAGGGAAAAGGGTGCTCACTACATTCTCAGAAATTGGAGTGAGACGCTCTTCAAGGAAGAGTATCCTTTCTAAAGGCAGCGTCAGGACTTATGCTTCCAAGAGTGAAGAAAAAGTGAAGAATAAGGCTCGGCAGGAGTTGTTTAAGAAGTATCTCCAAAACTTGATTAGCCAGAAGAAGCAGATCAAGACAAGAAGAAACCGAATGCTTTCTCAGCCCATGAAAGCATTTGCATGTAGAAAATCGTTGAACAAGCTTTTTAATGAAGATAATCCTGAGCAAGAGCAGCCATCGGGCAAGTCGATTTTTGTCGACGCAATTATGGATAGTGGTATTTCAGGCACAGAAGCAAAGAAGAATGGAGACAGTCTGGCTACATTTCAGAAGACCTTGAAACTTCGTAAAAATACTATAGAAAGAAAAATAATACTCATTTTTTAAATTGTTATTTTGGCGCTAGCTTCAAAAACTTTTGCTTCGAAAAGCTCGCTTGAATCCAAGGATAGCCTGGATGAAGAAAGTAAGAGCGATTCTTCTTCAAGTGGATCCCGCAGTAGATCGAGGTCCTCATCATCTGGGACACTTACCATTACCTCAAATGATTATGATGATGACAATAATGACTCCATGGATTTCTTTGACCTGGACAAGCTCTCAGATGATGAAAGCAGCCAAGATATGTTAAGCGCTGGATATTATAGCGATTCAGCTACAAGGAAAAAAGCTCCAGCTATTCAGCAGGACGCGTAATCATATAGCTTCTCTCATTATCTCTAAAAGCTTGCTCAGTGCTGCCTTCATTTCAATCGATGACTTTGAATTCTTAAAGCCTATCAGCAAAGGAGCCTTCGGGAAAGTTTGGCTTGTTAGGAGGAAAGCGACAAATGACAACTATGCCATGAAAGTGATAGATTTCACCGATTACAAAGTAAAGCTCTAGAAATACATTCTTAGCCATTAACCTCCTGCCAAAAATAAAATAGCTAAATAGAAACCAAATTGATCTCCTTGCGAAAGAGAAGCAGATATTTGAGATGATCCAAGGCGACTATGTGGTGAAGGCGACGTTCACCTTCGTCCATCAATCCTATCTTTGCATTGTGATGGAGCTCATGACAGGCGGAGATTTTGGAAGTCTCCTAGAGAGATGTGGCTGTTTTGATGAGTGGGTCGCGAGGTTTTATATAGCAGAAATCATCCTTGCGGTTGAAGGATTGCATAAATTGAGAATTATTCATAGAGATCTAAAGCCCGATAATATTCTTCTAGATTCCAAAGGGCATCTCAAATTGACGGATTTTGGGCTCTCTGATGTCGGACTGGAAAATGAGAAAAGAAGAAAATCCAGCGTGTTGTCAAAATATCCTCTTTCTAGAAATTCGTTCCGGATCGGTTCTTTGAGCCAACGGAATTCTGCTAGCCATCGAAATTCTGGAAATGCGAGTGCTCAATTTCTGAAGTAAGTTGGATATTCTATGCATATAGTTAATTCTTCAAAGTATTTCGTTCAACAGTGTGAGAGCTAGAGGAGAGAGTCAAGGTTCTGAAAGTTCTGGAAAAAGAACCGAATTTGAGATTTCTGAGATCCTTCGAGTCTCAACTCGTACGCCAGATATTAAATTGAGTTCTCAGGCTCGAATGTTTGATTTTTCTGACGTTATTCGCCCTTCAGCAAGAACGCCGGATGTTCGAATTGGCCAACGCAACACTGTGTTCGATTTTGCTGATGTTATTCGGGCAGCAAATTCACCGGACATTCGACTTCATCCACAAAAAATGATTTCTGATTTTTCTGAAGTTAACAAAGGAACTCCGGCAAAATCCACTGAAAAGAGAATGAGTCAACCTAACAGATTCAGCTTTTCTGACGAGACTGTTCATGAAGAAGCTAGTAGTGATGAAGATGATACCAAGAAGCAAAGCGATAAATTTCAGACACCCGAATTCGTGAAAATACCTTCTCCTTTAACGGGGAAAACTCTAGTGAAAGGGTCTCAGAAACCTGTTTCTAGAGTAGATGGAATCTCTCGTATCTCCATCAGAGCCGCCAAAGAAAGTGTCCAGAAATGTAGGATAGTCGGCACCCCAGACTATATGGCTCCAGAAATTGTTAATGGAATTACGATTAACGATCCTGCTAGTGATTTGTGGAGCGTCGGCTGCTTATTGTTTGAATTCCTGACAGGTTTTCCACCATTTAACGATGATGATGTTGAAAAAATCTTTCAGAATATACGATTACGAAAAATTCCTTGGGACCTTGTAGAAATTGGTAAATAATAATATCCATTGTTTTCCAAGATAAATAAATCATTGGACAGGTTACGAAGAAGGAATGATCACTCCCGAAGCAAAGGATTTGATTGATGGTTTACTGACACTTGACCCGAAAAAGAGACTTGGAAGCCAAGACATGAGACAAATTAAGCAGCATGCATTCTTTAAAGGTATGTCTGAAAGACGAAAAAATTTTAATGATAACCTTTTTTCAAAACACAATAGATCTCGATTGGGAAAACCTGAGAAAAAGTCCGGCCCCTTACGTACCAGAGAGCTCAGGCGCCACTGATCTCTCGAATTTTGAGAGGCAAACAAATAAAGTTAATGAAGATGGCGAAGCAGATCCATTTGCTCAAAGGCAGCTGACAATGGAAACAAACGGCATCAATCCTGAAAAATTCAGATTCACTAGACTGGATATTCTTCATGAAGAAAATGAACGCATTTTCAAAGAAGCCGGGGAGGCAGATGAAGATGAAAAGAGTCGTGATTTACCAAAAAAAGGAGACTTTCAAAAAAAGAAAAGATGGTCGCTATTTGAAGAGGCGAGCAAAATTTCAAAGAAATAAGTTGTAAACTATGTACTTTCGATATGTGGATTGTAATGTTAAGATCTCATATGGTATTAATGTTATTGATAAAAATTATGTTATATCAGAGAAGCCATAGCTTAAATAGTTAAAAGTTAGTAAGCTACATATTTTCAATTCTGAAAATGCAAATGCGAAAGCGCTTCAATTGTTTTAGGTCAAAAGAAAAAATCTCATATACCTTCATGAAGATCTCCCTCCGAAAAACAAAAATATTAAAGCCTAAAATCGAACATTATCTCGGATTTTCTCTGTAACTATAAACTGGAGTAAATACAATCAAACAGTTGGATGAAGTCTGCTGGATATACATTCACGTAATAAATAATACACGCTCTGATTTCCTCAGGACAAGGTACTTTCTATGGTAGCCCTTCGTAATGATATTAAGGTCTCTACAATGCGTTGACTTCAAGTTCCTCCATGATATTTCTTGTCTCAGATGTTTTCACCACCTTGCTCCCTTCTTTTGAAAAACTTGGTTCTTGGTTATTTAAAATACTATTATTTTCCTGGTCTACTGCACGATGTGCATTGTCTTCTGGAGACAATCTTGTTTTATTGAATCTGGTAGAGAGTTTCCCCTTTTTATAAGAGGAAGGAGTTCTTTTTAAAGAATTTTTGATTGGATGGTAAGAGACAGGGGGTTTTTCTTCTTTGTGGATGCCGTTAAGACGTGAAAATTTAGTCAATTTGAAAATTCCTAGCGCTTCAGTGCTTTCATTAACTTCTTTTTCGAGCGATGAGATTCTCGCTTGGCTATCGCTAAGTGCTTTTTCATAGGCGCTAAACTTTCCAGTAAGATTTTCTTCAAAGTTTTGAAGCTTCAAGCAAAACGTTTTCAGGCCTGTTTGCATGGATTCAAATTTCTTCGACAGAGTAGTGAGCATCTCTTTCTCGTTAGTTTGCTCTTGAACGAGATTATGGAGGGTTTGGCTGTTGTCTTTCAGGTTGTTTTCCACATTCCCAAGTTTAGTTTCAAAATCTTCGATTGTAAGGAATTCTTGCGAGACACTGTCAAGTCGTTCTTGAAAACTTTGGTATCTCTCTTCTAACACTTGGGTATGACTTGCCAAAGCAACAGAGGGATCCGATCGAGTGAGCTTGCTCTTAATTGAACCCATGATTATCTTTGGAGCCTTTGACTATTTTGAAATTAAAAAATCTTTTTGAATTACACACTCAGTAACTGTCACATCCCGTCTCTCGAGATATTTGAAATTAATTAATGTTCTTAATCAATTTATTAATTTTCAACGAAATGTGAAAGGGAATTTGGCATGAATGCTTTATTCTAAAAAGGTTGGAGATTACTCTTGCATTAGAAATATATCAATATTGAAAAATCGCAGGTATCTCAGAATTTTGGAGCCTCTCTTTCTCTCTAAACCTCGGTAGAAGATAGGCTTGAATTAAGACAAAACTTATGCAAAATCTGCTTAGATTTCATAAAATTAGACCACTGACAGTAGTAACTTGACTCAATTGAAGTTTCCATTTTGTAATCATATTTTACAAGAAATTACCATTGAAAGAAGTAACTGCTACTATGAAAGTGAATATGGATTTTATTTCCTCTTGTACAAGAATCTTTTTCAGAAAACCAATCACAAAATACTGACATTTTATCTTCCATGTTACTAAGAAATACAAATTCAATTTGTTCAATTTCTTAGCAAAGCACAAATCTTAGGGCTTCAAACAATCTTAAAAGACAGTATTTCACGCATATAGTCCTGCTTTGGGAAATAAAAATGCTTCAAGTAAAGAGTAACGATCTATCTTCTTCGGATTTCTTGAATAAGTTTATCAACCAGTTCTTTCAAACCCTTTGGAACAGCAACTGGCACGAAATCAGTCCAATCTCTGTAGGTCTCGCTGTGTTTGTAAAGGAAGTCCATGCTAGATTTAAGCGATGGCTGCAAAGATGAAGCGTCATCTTCAAATAAAAACATCACAATACCCCAGCATAACGTAGCCACAACAGGGTAGGCTTTTTTGTTTGGTAGTACCCCTTTCTTCACAAGGGATTCTACTCCTCCGACAATGTTTCTGGAGAGGAGGTAGAGGATTATTTGATAATTTATGTTAGTTTTTTGTCTGAAAATGAGAAAACCACCAACACACCCTCCAATAAATGAGTGAAACTTCTTTGGCTGTCCTTGAAGCTTCTTCAGCATGTAAACGACCGCTTTGTAGATGAATACATAGAGTCCCAAGTTTTTTGCATGTTCATATGTCATTAGCCAGATATTTAGTATCTTGGACTTTAAACTCCCGCTTTTGAAGAGGAGAGTCATGACAATTGAGTGCATAACTCGCACTTTACCTCCATAATAGACTCCATTTCGCAATCCTCGCAGAGTGCTTATCCAAAAACCAGGGTCGATATCGTTATTCCCAGTGTTCATAGGGTGATGTTCTATCCAGAGAGTTTCGATACAATATTTTAATTAAAGCAAAGAGGAAATTCAAATAAATCAGGACAGAGTTTAAATTAAAACCATTACAATCTCTGCAATTGTTTTGAATCAACAGAGTATGTATTGGCTGAGGGAAAGGAGTTAATTGTAAAGCTTCTTCATTCATCTTTGCTCCGAATAAAAAATACTAACTTTCCCCTCTTGAAAATCGGTTAAAAAAGTAATTTATTTAAGCGTAGCAATCAAGGCTACTCTGAAGTGGCGTTAAGCACTAGCACATATGCTCTTTCTCTTAGAAGGCAAATCCCAGTTCATTTTTTTTTTTTCTTCAATTATTGAGTTGGAATAAAAGCACTATTTTTTAGAAGAATCCTGTTCAGATTCCATCTCGATATGGTTTGAATTTGAAAATCGAGTCATCCTGCACAGTCGCAATTTTTTAAATGATAGCTTGCACTATTTTGAAGTATAAAACGAGTCTCAGACAGGAATCCTCTTTATTAAATGACTCTGGGACAGCTTCTTGAAAAAAAGTATTACGTGGTTTGTTTTTCGAAGCACCTACAAATGTGAAAGCGCTATTTTTATGTGAAAACTTTCTAATCTCAATAAAATACTTCTTGATCAATCTAGTAAACAACGGGTATGGAAAAACGTGGGCGCTCCTGAATGCTTTATGAAAAACAATCGCATACTACTCATAATTATAGTGAAAAACATTTTTCTTCCTCATATCAACGAAGATACTCATTCAACGTGCAATTTGCTGATAATAAAATAAATCTATACTTCGATTTGACTTATGGGAAACTGTCTCGATCCTAAAAACAAAAAAGATGTGCAATCTCCGAAAGAAATAGGAAATCAGGTAGAAAAATCCTCGTTAAAAAGAGACATGCTACTCCTTATCGATCTCTCTCATAGGAGGAATCCAAGAACGAGGCAGAACAACCGAAAAAGCCTGCTCCTAAAAGTTGGGAGATCAACAGAGCTAAACTCAATCCAAAAGACTATATTTTCCAAGGAAGAGAAGGCGAAACTCTTGTGAAGAGACCAGGGTAATTCTGAAAAAGTCGACCGCAAGCTCACATGTTCATTTGCTCAGAGAAATTAATGGCCAGCAATTTGTCATTGATAGTTGCACAGTAAATATCATCATTCAGCTAAGCCATGAGCTATTATCACTTTAGAAATGCAATATTTATCTCTGCGATCAGAGCGAAACCGTCCTTATCGATGACTGTACAGATTGCAATATTTTCATTGGGCCAACGACCTCTAGTGTTTTTATCCGAACCACGAAAAATTCGAAATTTATTATTGCTTGCCAGCAGTTCAGGTGTGTTTGCTCCAATTGTAAATGCTGATTCAGAAATTTAGGACGAGAGACCTTGAAAAGTGTGACTTTATGTTATTTTGCAACACCCAGGTGATGATATTATTATTGGGGCTGGCACTAATTTTTAATAATATTACAATATACAGCCGATCATTGAATCATCATCTAAACTCCGTTTTGGTTGCTTCCAGTTTGCCTACTTTGAACTCCAGCGTAAAGAGCAATCACTGTGATATTTGAAAATAGCATCTTATTCTAGAGCAATTTTTGAAGGCTGAGCTGAATATCTGGAATAATGATTGGTCAAATATTCACAACTTCACAAAGAATGCAACACCTAGCTACACTTATCTCCCTGAAGATTTGCATCCATATAGCCTTATTCCAAAACTCAGTATTTTCGTCAAAAAATAAACTCTATTCATTGTTGTTTAGGCATGGTCACCGACTTGGAGAATCTTGAGGAAGATAACGTTACCACGATCGTTCCCCTCTCTGTTGGGCTTAGAGATAAGATCCACCCAGAGGTAGCTTCAGAATTCTTTATCCCAATAATCAAGCTTTGATTGCAACTGCTAGGAAGCTTTAATTTTAATTCCACCTGGCTATGAGAACCAAGCGGAGCAACTAATCCCTCTTGTTCATGAGAAAAAGGTAGACCCTGACAGCTACTTCTTCACTGAATATTTTTGTGCCTACAGGATGACCTTTATTTCATTCGAACTAAAGCCATAGCTCTTCTCCAAGACCAATTCGCAACACTGTTACCCCAGAAAAATGAGAGAGATGAATTATTGGATGGAGCGAAGATCAATTGTAATCGGCTTCAAATTCTTTGCTTTTGGTTGATTAAAAATTCATGTGATTTAGATGGAAGAGATATGTTTATTTTAATGTACTTTGGTGGAACGAATCTCAGCGCGCAGCTCAAAGAAGTGCTGGGAGCTGCTTTCGTCGGTCGTAAATGCTACCATATTTGGAACAAGAAAGCTGCTATAACTCCAATCATCACGTTGGTTTATGAAACCTGGAGTGGAGAGAAAGAGCTTAAGAAATAAGTTAATAAGGCCTATTGAACCATATTTTCCCAAGCAAGCTTATGTAACAAAAAACTATTACAATCCTGGTTGTGAACCTCAAATTCCCATAAATCAAGAGAAAAAAACCTGAAATTTCAAATTTCCTTTATACTACAACAGTAAAACAACCGTCTTCGCAAATCAGATGAGTTTTTGCATTGCCAAGAACAAGCAACTAAGAGTTTAGAACATTTACAATTAACTACTTCGAAAGCCAATGGAATAGTGATAATTAAGAGCGGCAAATTTGAGTTATCAAACACGTTAAAAAATACAAAAAAATATAAAATATCATGCAAGTTGTCTATTTTAATTAATTAAAGTAGAAATCCATTTGTTTTGCTTTCAAATTTGAATTGGCTCCAAAAATATTAGCTTTTTGAATTTCTTGGAGGAACAATGGCAACAAGTTCAAACAGATACTTCAAACCATCTCCTTCTGCTTGCGATAATATTACGCTTAATACAGACTCTGGTCAGAGGACAATTTCACCAACAACGCAGAGGAAAGAATTTGGAAATGAGAGCGAAACTCCATCGACGAAAAAGAAAGTGCTGAGAAAAAACCACGGTGAGGAAGGAAAAAAGACCAATAGACCAGAATATCAAGAGGATATTGTCCCTAACAAAATTAAAGAGGCTCGGGATATACTTAATATGAATACCATTTCAAAAAAAGATAGGCAAAACGTTTCATTTCAGCTCGTGTCTGCAAAGAAAAATGGAGATTCTGAACGGCTTGAGAGAGATTTGATGAAAGCAGATTTTTTGCGTTTAGCTACTGAGAAAAGAACAAAAGCTATTTTATCAATCGATTCTGCGAAGCTTCTTAAAGCGAAGGATACTTTACAGCACTCGAAAAAATATGAAGAGTTTAAGCTGCTTTCAGGAAAAACTTCAAATGAATCCACTCGAATAGATGACTCAACTCCGGTCACTGCCAAAGGAACTAAAATTAAAGTGAGAGTCGAAAAAGATTCGAACAAAACGAGACCTGGTAATACTGAATTCTCCAACTCTCGAGAGCTAATTTTTTTCCCGAAAAATAATAAGATCTTTCAAGTCCAGCTGACGTTGGCACCAACAGCAATAATAAATATTTTGGATTTCCAAGTGAATATCAAGTGAAAAAGAGAAACTTTGGGCATCTTTCAATCATCCCCCAAAGTCGATATGAAGATGGCTCACCTCCTTCTCTTCAGTATGACAAAGCTCCGAGGAGAAGAACGAAAAGCGAATTTCCAAGGATAATAACGTTCTTGGATAGTAAAAAGCAGTGCTTGCGCAAATTTCCTCTATTCGCAGAAAGCGATCTGAGATTTCCGAACTCAAATATGCAGAACACTCTCCATAGAACAGTATGATTGAATAAAAAACATTTAGCTTTAATAATTCACACTTGTTTAGCACGCAGATGAAGATGTCGAAACTGATGATGAGCAAATAGATTTAGCTAGCACAAAAATATTTGAAGATTTGTTGGAAGGTTTAAGCGAGAGCCACAACCATAGAAAGACGTTTAAGCCTCGCTACTTCCGAAACCCTCAAAACCCGAAGCGACGATTCATGACCTACACAACGGTGGCATCAGAAAATCAATCTAAATCACATCATAATTTCATGAGCTCGATCAAAGACAGTTTCAGTGCGGCAATGGCGATTTCATCTGCCAGTACTTCTGCAAGGTCCATTCACTCTTTGAAGATCCCTGATTTTGATGAAAAACATCAAAAAAATATATCGTTTGATAGTATCAAAAATCGCATAGGACGATTTTTTAATTCATTATTCGCACCTGCCGAGTAAGACAATGTTTGCTAATGTTAAATGGCCTCTTGAGTGGTATAATTGGTAGTAAGAGGCCTGAACATCCCTCTTCTCAAGTTATACATAATTATCATGTAGAACTGGGAGGATTCTTGGTATATGAAGTTTATATTTTGAGTCGTGTTTGCATTTTTTGTGAACCTTAGTTAAACAAAAATTGCCTAACTATGATTGAGACTCTCAGAGTTTTACTAAAATCTCTCTTGATTATGTTATTTTCTCAGAAAGAAGTCAATAGCAATACTATACTTAATCAGTATCAAGACATATTAGATTGTTTCTCTGCACGTTTTAAGTTTCGTTGTTGGTAATGATACTTGCAACAATATATTTTGGTAAAACTATTCTGTGACAATAATCTTTTGAACACGATAATAATTGTTTGATTTGATTCCTTTCCTTGATATCGAAATCAAATTTTAATCAGAAAGGCGATATGAATAGGCATTTTTTCCAAGTAATACTACATTAATAAGTTCTTCCTCAGCATGCGGGGTTGTAGGTCACTTCATTTTAGAAAGACAAGGTTGAATAAGCAGGAATAAGCGATTTTCCTCTTACCAGCGGTTGAAAAATTCAAAAATATGGATAATACAGTATCCAAAGCGTGCTGTTAATTAATTCATTTTGTTTTTGTTTTAAGAATCAACATTCAATGCAATCTCATTTTCTGAAAGAATTCGAGGTCTTGGCATACTGTCTTCATCCAACTCGGAACAGCATATATTATCTCGCCCATGCCAGTAACGTGTCTTGCTGTCTACTAGCTTAAGCCCTCGTAGGAAAAATGTCCAGGAAATATGAAATTCTTGAGGAAGATCTGGCTGATTTCTCAATTTTGAGTCGATATGATGTCCCCGAAGACCACCTTGAAAATCAGAACCCTCGCGAACAGAAATATGCTTACATCCTGACCTACTATCGAAAGAAGCAATATCTGATATTAACCTTCCCATCATCTGCGATCGCTATCTGGGACACCACTAATGGAGGTAACAGTGAAATTATACTTTATGCATGCTCAGCAAAACTACTCTTCGTAAGCCAATCTGATCAAAGCACTAACTCTGAAGAAGAAGTTGGATTCAATCTCAGCATTTGCTATCTCTGAGACATTTGTAATATTTGCTCTCTTTTTTCTCGAGCCTGTCATTTGCTCTAGCCTCTCATGGTCTATGCAATCAACAATCAAGCGAAAATTCTCATTTCCAACATTAATGATGCAGCGACGTCAGGCTTTTCGGTGAATATCAAGAAAATCAAGATCCCTAAAAAAATTGCGATCAATGATCTGAAATGTCATCCATTTGACCCCAAATTTGTTGCTGCCAGTTCTGATGGCCTTGTAAAATCCTTTTTTCTCATCAACAAGTATGTTGAAACTATATAGATCCGAGTTGGGACTTCTCAGCCTTCCAAGTTCTGTCACCAATTATCGAAAACTTCGAAGGAGGGAGACGGACCAGTATTCTGAAGAGTAGCGAGCTGCTCAAATTGAATTTGGCTGCAATAACAAGTGTGAGTTTTGTTAATGATGGCCGCAGACTGCTGGCAGGAAATAGCAGAGGTGTCGTAAACTGTTGGGATGTCTCGAACTTGGGTGCCTCTCATGAACTGTTAGCTACGATCCGCGCTTCTGACCATGGAATTGTCTCATTGAGCTGTAAAAGAAGAATCTCTAACAGTCTGTTCCTAAAATTTCAACAGGGCTAAACTTCAATGGAGATTTCCGGTCAAATCGAGTGGCTGTCTACACTAAAGAGTCAGCAGCAAAGCTCTATAATTTGCGAGCTGGAAAAGATTCAGCTGGCAAAATAATCTACAAGTTCATCGAAGAGGGAACTCTCTTTCAAGCAAAAGACGAGATAAATCCAGAAAAGATGAACTTTGATGGGCAGATTGCGAATTTCTTAAGAGTTCATAAATATCATAACATAGTGTGCGTCAACACTCTCACCGAAAAGAAAGTCATCTATGAGAAAGAAATAATAATGCGACCAAAACTTCTCCTGAAACTGTTTTCGGTGACTGATAAAGTGGATCACCTTATGGACTATCCAGTAATTCAATTTTTCTTGCAGTTTCTGTAATTTTTATGATTCTTATTTCTGCTAATTCATAGGTGTTTTCTCCTCAATATGACCTTCCCATTGAAGCCTTGCTGCCGTCCTCGGACAAAAAGATGGTCCCTTGCTTCAACGATTTCTTCTATTTTGAAGATCGAGAATTGAAACATTTTACTCTAAACACCGGGAAATCGAAGATTCTCCTCGATTTTAAGAGCGCAGCTGGCCTTACAGGAGTAAAACAAGTCAGATCGATTGAAGTGAGACCTACAAGTAAACAACAACAACTTTCCATGCGTTTCTCATTTTCAACTTCCAATGAATAGCTTTGAATTATACTGGCAGTCTGAAGATGCTCTTGAATGGCTCTACTGAAACAAGCTATTTTTCACTAGTCCTAGATGTGGCAAAGGAGGAGTCTCCCATGTCTGCAAAGCTCTATAAATCTTTCGTTGGGGCTCAGAGCTTCTATCTTGGCGAAAAACACTTGTTCAACCCACCGATTATTGTTCTCGCAGAAGACCGCCAGACTCTTCAGCTTGCAATCGAGAAAGAAAAGCTTGACAAGGAGATTGTTGACATTCTCCCTGAAAATTATCACCCGAAAGTAGATTTGGGGATGAAAATGAAAAAGATTTATTGGACACCTCTCCGGAAAGGGTTTGTGGTTCTCTTCCATAGCGTTGGAGATAATACTTTACGATTTTCGTCGAATCTTCTTCCAGAAGGCAATCTCATGGACTTTTCAGTGCTCAAGCAGAATCCAAGCTTGAAACTTGAAGCAGATGAAAATTTGTTTGACATCAAATGGCAGGTAGAGCAATATTTCTTATATCTGAGTCTAAAGGTCCCTCTCTTCAAAGGCGAGATCAAGATACATTGATGATGAAGTCTATTGCGCAGCGCTGATTCTCCGAAATAAAATAATTATTATTGACCAAGCGCTCAATATTTTCAGCAAAGTACTGATCCCCCTCAGCAATATCAGGAGCAACCAGATTCTACACAGTTTTTGGCTGGGATCCTCGTTCATTTATTCGACAAATTCGCATGTGTTCTATACCACCTGCAAAGGACGTGATCAAATGTTGTTTTCTTTCGAGTCTCTGGAGAGGAAGAATGTCATTGTCGGCGCATTCACAGACAGATTTATTTTAGCATCGAAGACATACACGGTTTCGAATAAGAAACTTCAAATCATTCCTTTAGAGGTACCCTCAAGTTCTTTTTTCTCATGATTTCAGGTGAAATGTAGGCCAACAATGCTCATTGAGCCGATAATAGTCGGGTTTTTGGATCAAGTTTCTGATCTGAAGAACACGAATCTTGAAATCAGTGTGCTAAGATGTGTACTCGGGATTCTTGAGACATCACAGATTTCTCCAACCTTCATCAAGGCTTTGAATGAGGTAATCTTTGGTTCTCATTTCTTTGAATTTTAAATCGATAAAATGAAACAGTGTGGTCTATTTAATGCTTCGATGTTCGTGCTTAATGGCGACTTGAGCAGTCACTTGAACATTTCACATAAGGTTACCCTCATGAATATTTTGGGAAAATCCGATGATTTCATCGAGACTTTCTTCCCAAATAAAGCCGGAATCACTGATTCAGTAAAAATTTGCGATATTGGTTTTTAAAGAGTCACTCTCTTCATTACAGGGAGAAATCAACGTCACTATTCGCAAGCTTCTTCTCAATCCTAACCACCAACAGAAGAAGTATCTTATTGAACAACAGGCAAATGTGTTCTTAGAATCAGGAAAAATCAATGACTGCCTGAAGTAATTACTGTTAAAAATAAATGGGAGGTTTACTTATATCGGTTTATTAAATTATAGGTGTCTGGATCTTTTAAATAATTATGAGACGATTTCAGACCTCCTCACCGTCCTGGGAGAGCTTGACCAATTAAAAAAGCTTGCTGAACACTACCTCGTAAAATTTATTTTTTGGTACTCTCCTAAGCTATATAATATCTGTTATGATTGAAGTCAACAAGGGAAAACAACATAACTGACTGCGATTTGAAAGCCAAACTCTATACTCAAGCACAAGACGCCTCCAAACTTAAGATGATAAAAGCTGTTCTCAAGCATGGATATGATTCTGTTTGCTATGTAAACAATTCTGATATATCAATACTTACAACCTCTCTGCTATAGAAATTCCAAATACAACTACCTTCATCATTTGGAACATTCTTCAGTCTCACACATGATCTAAGCTCGGAACCAATTGAGAAAATATCTCAAGAACTTGAGATAATGGTATACTCAAATATTTCATAGATCGCTGAATAAACCACAAATAGGACAATCCTGGAGACTTCAGGAAAGCAATGATTGCATTTGGTGAGAAGATTTTTTCTCTCGGATTCTATTCCAAAAATGATGACGCATCATCTGAGAGCAGCCAGAAACTATTTCCACTTTGTGACGTGCTGAGTGATAATATCGTGCAGTATATGGGAACTGGATCTCTGGCAACAGGAGAAGACAGGTACAATTTGATTTTCTTGGTGAGTTATTGATCTGCATGCTATCTCTTTCTATTAGAGGAGGAAATCAGCAGGGAGATGACGGCGATTTTGATGGAGGTGATCAAGGTGTCAATCAAGATGAAAACGAATTCGCATCTCTCTTGAGTATTTGCTTGCCTTTCGAGCGCAGAGATCGATTTTTATTTTTATTTTTTTTGTTAGTCTATTGGAGAATTGATGAAGGCAAAGGGACCACGCTCGAAAATCTTGTTCGACCAGAGTTCACAGGAGAAATTGAGGTCCGTCGCGGAGCAGAACCTGAAGACATTTGGATTGCTTTGGATGATGGAGATCCGATGGAGTTCGAGGATAAATGGGGAAAGAAATGTCCAACTCAATATAGCATAGCGCTGCAAAGTGAAATCATGAATATCAAATGTGTTAAGAAAAATTGGTTCACTCCAACTTCGTTAACCAAGTTCACGTTAGAGCTCTGGATTAAACCTCAGAGCACGAATGGTATTATTTTAGAAATCGGACAGGGTATAAATTAAATCATTTGAAAACAACCAAGTCTAATATGACTATAACTACCCATAGGAAATCTTTTGTTTGGTTTTATGGATGGAGAGCTGTTCCTGCAAACTTCGAATAATGAAGTTATACCATTGAGCAGAGAGCAAGCCATCATGCAAACTCATATCGTTGAGGAGGACACAGATGAAATGGGAAGCGAAAAGAAGAAAAAGGATGAGCAAACTCACAAAATTAAAGTTAATTTCTGGAACCATATCGCTTTGGTGTATGATGCAAGCGAAAAGAACAAAATCAATTTGTATTTGAATTGCTTTCTGTCATATACAAGCGAATTTACTCTCCCTCAAGACCTCTTCCGAGATCAAGTCCTGGCTGTGGGAAGAGAAAAACTTAGTGCTGAAATAACGGAATTTAAATTTTGGGCTCAAGCTTTGAGCCTCGCTGCCATCAAAGATCAGCATCGTATGCCCCTCGAATTGGTTTACGAGAAAAAGAGAGATATGAAAATGAGATTAAAGAAAGTAGATAAATCCCTCGCATCAGGATCAGAGCCTAAATCGTTTGGACTCTCTGGACCGGGTAACAAGCAATTCGGTGCAGGTCTCGCAGGGCCTCCAGGCGAGCAGAAGCAGACTTTCGGCCTCGCTGGTCCTGGAAAATCAACGACTCCCAAAGCAGGTGATAAATCATCTTCTTCATTTGGATTGTCTAGTCCTGATAAAAGCAGTAAATCAAATTCGGATAAACCTTCGTTTGGGTTGGCCGGTCCTGACAAAACTCCTACAGCAAAGACGGGATTAAGTGATCCTGATAAACCAACACAGTCCTTCGGTCCCGCAGGACTCGACAAAACTCCTAAGACTCCTTCAGGAAAGACGGGACTGAGCGACCCAGATAAACCTGCTTCTTCTTTCGGACTTGCTGGTCCTGACAAGACTCCTACAGGAAAGACTGGATTAAGCAACCCTGATAAACCAACACAGTCCTTCGGCCTCGCAGGGCCCGACAAAAAACCTACAAGCCAGCCCCCAAAGCAGGAGTTTGGATTGGCAGGACCCTCAGGTCCGTCAGGAGAGAGAGTGAAGAAAGAGAAATCAGGAGAGCAAGAGAAATCAGGGGAGCAAGAGATAGAAGAACACAAAACTCCGAAGATTGAGAAACAAGAGAAACCAGAAAAAACAACGACAGAAGAGCAACCAATTCAAACCAAGAAAGAGCCAGCTATAAAAAATTTCAATGCGTTCGAAGATTTCTCTGGTTTCCCACCGCAAAAGCCAAAAAAAGTGAACGAAGAGGAAGAAAAGAGCAGTCTGGAACCAGTAACAAAAGAAAACGTAAGCAAATCAGAGCCTGTTGGAAACAAGAACTTTTCTAATTTTGCGAGTTTCGACTCTTGGGGAGGAGGCTCAACTAAATCGACTCCAAAGCCACAAATAGTCGATCCTTTTAGTTCTTTTGGCTCAACAACTAGCTCTACAAAACCAACTGAAGGCAAACAAGGGTTCGCAGACTTCAGCTCATTCAACACATTCACGTCTCATAGTACAAGTTCAAAAAATGACACTGAAGCTGAACCCAAAAAGAAACCAGAGGAAAGCAAGGCTAGTAGCAACCGCCCATTAGCAACTTCAGCAAAGAAGGAAGGCCTTCATCTTGATCCAGCAAAGCTTGAGCACAAGCGTAGTCGCTCCCAAAACCATTCTCCAAGAGAGTCTGTGGATCAGCCAGACCAAAAAAGCACAAAGAACGCTAATCGGATGTCGGCGATGTTAGATCCGTCGTTCCACTCTGACGATGCTGGAGAATTTGAGATGCGCTTTAATTCTTATTCCGGTGTAACAAAGCATCGAGCTGAGGGGACTCCTCAAGATCCTCAGAAGCTCGGATTTGGATCTCAAAACGAATTAGAGAGTGAAGAGAAAAAACCTCTCCCATCATTTTCTTTTGCAGGCAACGCCATTAACGAAATAGAGATTGCTATTAGTATTAGTGAAAGCTTAGAAGGCGATGAAGGCCCACAAAAGTTGATGACTCTCTTTGAAGAGATGTACGATTCCTTTACTAAAGTAAACTTTCCAGAAACTGGCATTGCATCGTTAACAAAATTCGCATTAGAGAGAGCTGTCAAACGTCAATGACAAACTGAACGAAATTTATTTCGAAATAAGTATTTCTTACACTTTCCTGTCAGGCCATAAACAACGTGCTTCTAGGAAAACTATGTCAGAAATTCGCGACGAAAGGAGACAAAGGATCATTACAAAAAATGCAGAAATTAATCACCCTTTCGACTCGCTATAGGTTTGCATTAAAGATCCTAGGAGCGATCAAAGAAGTCTTGAAGAAGAACAGCGGAGGAAAGAAACTAGTATTCTTATATCTGATTCTGGTGAACATTGAGCTCAAGTCTGAGCACCGACCGAGGATTATCAAGGAAACGGTATGAGCAAATATACTTTGAGGAATATTTACACAACCATAATTTCCACTAGATTGAGGTTTGCTATAGGGCGAAAAATTTCGGCGTTGCGAAACAGCTGATTGCAGCTCTTCCCACACTAGTAGCAACAGTTCTGGCTTGACTTGCATATTAAATTTGTTATTGTTTTTACTATAGGACAATATACCAGATGATCTGAAAAAGCGAAGCAAGGAGATTGCGGATTCTATCTCAGATTTGAAAAGGACTGACAATACCAGTCTAAATCAAGCTCCGTGCCCTCATTGTAATGAACCTTTGAGGTTTGCTGGCATTTTCATGTGTTCCAATTGCGGAAAAGGAGTTCATTTGTGCTATCAGGTAACGAGCGTGATCCTAATAAAACTGATGCATTGGTTGAATAGACTCTGACCTTCGGCAAAAAAGAGGATCTGCTTAAGTGTCCCGCATGTATGGGAACCTTTAACCGCAAGGCACAGAAGGAGAAAGAGCTCTGCCCTATCTGTAGAACAGGAGCTTTACTGCCCATGTAATCAGCAGAAGAGTGGTTGAGTGAATAGCAGACATTTTACTAACAAATAAATAATTTTGAAAAAGAATACTTGAACTGAGGTACAGCTTGATAACACATTAAATCGTTAACTTCAATGCTTAAAAAATCAAGAAATTTGCTTAATGTATGGTAGATAGCATCCCTACTGTGAATTAGTTTTTGCAATAAAAAAAATTGATATGTCCTTCATGAGAAACAGGACCATTAATGTTAGAAGTCGGCAGGGCAAGATGCAATGACAGAACTTTTATCAGGGATAGATTAGCAGAATCTGATAATTATGGAATTCCTTTGATTGTTAGCATTTCTCGGGAAATTCTCTTATTACTCGCAGACAAGAGAGAGAATAAAGTGCAGATGTGATCCCAATGCACAAAATAAGTAATCGGCTCTTCATGAAAGAACAGAATAAAACTGTGGACGATACAGAGATAAGTGAGGGAGTTGAAGCGAGAATATAATTATTATTGTTTAATTCAAGAGTCTTAATTATCGGAAATATTTTTTCTGTTTTAAATCTCATTGGTTGTTTCGCTCTTATAAACCAAGAAATGGGATCTCGATATTATAATCGTTTGAAAGAAACTCACCTGAGTGTAATCGACAATGAATATTTGTTTATTCGGTCTTCCAAAGTAACAAAAGAAAATCTACTGTTGTTTCACTCCCTTTTTGTAGAAGCGGCAAATCTAGCATTTTGGAAGCTGTTTTTCATCGCATGGGTCCTGTTCTAACCATTATGCTCGATCCGACGAAAAAAGTAGAAAGAATCTCCAAAGATTTTGGGTTTGGCTTGAACGTGGATTTTTATGAATTTCCTGGCACCTTCCAACCTCAAGATGCTAACCCCACCGAAATCGCTCTTTTGGAAAATAGCAAAATGCTGGTCTATGTTATGGACCTTCAGGTACACATACATATACTTGGATTACGTCATCTAATAAAATCAAAAATAAGGCGGAGCCATACAAGAAAACACTAAATCACTTTGTCTCGTTAATGAAATTTGCACTTAAAGTAAATCCCAGCCTTGTTTGCAGTGTATTCCTCCATAAGAGTGACGCAGAGACCTTCAATGACGAGTCCGTTAAACTAGGTAACTACCTCAAAACTTCCCAATAAAATCCCTGTCTTTATCAATTTTAGACACCTTAAAATCGATTGCAATAATCGTGGAGTCACATGGTCTCGATTTCATATCTCCAATTGAGTATCACTTCACGAAGTAAATACTAATATGAAAATAATAACTGAATTGTTGAACTATTATTCCAGTATATACGATCACACTATTGGAGAGGGTCTCAGCAAAGTCGTGCAAAAAGCGATCCCTAATATCTCATTGATTTCTAAATTACTTGACACTCTCACGACAGTAAGGAATTATGGAGAAACATTCTAATTATATTATTCCCAACGAGACGTGCAAATTTGAGAAAGTTTTCCTATTTGAAATGATCACCAAGACCTTCATCGCAACGGATTCTTCTCCCACAGAATCAAAAGATTATGCGCTCTGTCATGATATGGTCGACTTTGTTTTTGATTTCACTTATGGCTATAAGTAACTCTTTCATATGTTTGCTCATGCTCTAACAGGAAAAATATATTCTATAGCGTGAAAGCACTCAAAGAAGTGTCTAAACCTGATGAAAAAACTGGAACGACAATCAAGCTTGCGAACTCTACAATCTTGCATTACAAGCAAGTCGATAAGTATCGTTTACTCACTGTTGAGATTGTATATTAATTTTCAGATATCTTGCTTTGCTTTGTATCATGAGGGATCGTGCCTTCAAGGAATCCGTACTTGAATATAATACGAGCGTATTCAAAAAAGGTACATTGAAATTGTATCGAGACTGATGCTGACTTTTGCTCAAATAAAAGGGCTTACGGAGGTATTCGAGGACAGTAAAAAAAGACTATAATATTTCTAATATTCCAGCAATATTAATCCTATCAATTCTTAATAACTAATTGCTTAATGTCTATTTCGTAATCATCAGATATACACACATAATTTTATATTTTATCTCTTTCGTGTCAGCTCAATATCCCATAATATTTCATAATATTTAATATGCTGACACATCCAGAATTAATTTTTCACTCCTAACATGTAATATATTCCCATACTTGAAAACTCATCGTCTTGATTATTAACTTTAAGGTATTCTGTGTCAGCCCTGGCAACGAGTTCAATAGTTTACTGGGAGACATTTTTTTGAGAAAAAAATTTTCTCTTTGGTTCACAACCTCCTACCGAACTAAGTCAATCATTCTTTGTTGATGATCTCATTCTGCGTCAGATGTAGGTTAGAATTTGAAGATAATAACGGAGATTATCAGGAATTAATTCTGTGTGTTAACCATCTCCCCGTCTGATGAAAATGCATGTTATTGCTTAATTAGTAATGATTTTCAAATTCAACATTTATATAGATATATATGGAATCAACGAAAGTGAGAGAGAGAGAATTCAAAGTTCAACTCCCTCAACAAAACAAAAACAAAAAAAGCCACCCAGCAAAATCAAGTGTTGCCTAACCTCTCAGTACTGAAATGAGAATTTTGAAATCGTCTTGTTTTTGGGTTTTTGGTCTAGGAATGGTGAAATTGATCTTTTATTCTTTGCCTCGTTAGCTTTGCTACCTAAATTTATATATATGAAAAATTTAATCAACAATCTTCGAGAATACTCAACTAACCTTTTGATTCAGAGTTTTCTTGAATACCCTGATTTCCACCTTGCTTCATGAGATAGCTCATATCATGTGATTTTCTCGCTTTTAATAGTTTCGCTGTTGTTAACGATGACTTGAAATCGTTTGTCGGGGTGCTAATTGCGCTTTTAAAAGTCAGGGTCTTGACTCGATCTTTATTTGCTGATGTGCTTGTTGTTTTTTGATTTGAAAATGAACCATCTCTGTTATTTTCCTCTGTTTCTTCAGCCGTATCCACAAATAATCCTCTGTCTTTTTCTCCGCTACCAGTGTCAATGGACTTCATCAAAGAAGAATGAAAAATTTTCTTTTCTGTTAAAGTAAGCATTAGCACTTCAAAAGTTGCAAAATAGTAAGTCACTTGAAGTTTGTTGATCTACTGTCTCATTTAGTTTCTGGCCTGCCGTTGCAGGTTTTGAAAGAACAGTTGTCGTCGTAGTCGGTGTCATTGATGTCGAGCTCGAAGGAGTCCCTTGTTTTCTATATCCGCAAACCGTTCATATTGGTTTCACAAAATTCGATAGAGGTTACTTAAGATTATCTTGTACAACCTTGTACTTGGTTGAGTAGCTGCCATTCTTAAATGTGAAAGGCTTATCTTTGAGTAATTTGGTGAGAATATTATTTTTTGGTGTTGTGACTGTAGAGTAACTTTGGTTGGCTGTCTTGAAAAGCTGCTTGTGCTCTTGATCTTTTTTAAGTCTTCGATTCTTTTCAGGTGTTTTGTCAGTCGATGTCCTTGTGCGCATTTGTGGAGTTGGAGACGATTGTTCTTTTGTGCTGCTAATAAAATTCTTGCTGTTATGTGCATTCATTGAAACCTAGTTGTTATCATGTAAATACATGTCGTGAAATTGAAAGAATACATTTTGAGTTTTTGCTTCCGACTTGTATATTGCCGCATTCTGATAAGAGGTTTCAAGTGTTTTGCCTCGAAGCTCGTGAGAATCATTGACGCTGTCATCAACCTTTGAGCTATTAACAAAAAGGTCGTTGTTTTCAAGGCTCAATTCAGTCTCCCTAATTCCTGCCTTCTTTTCTTCGGTTAGTTGTTTGGTATTTGCACCTCGTTGTGAGTCGATGGCTCCATCTCGTTCATTCTTATGCGAAGAGTGGACGCGTTTACTGCGGCCTTGAAAAGGAAATTATATTTTGTGAGGGGACTCAGTATTTGGTACTTGAGGTATTCTCTAAAAGATTCACCCGCTCCGATTTAGGGATACTAATGCTTGAATGTAAAGATTGCCCTATTCCTTTGCTGCTCGAAACATTTCCAATTAATAAGAAAATATCGTAACAGTTTGTTATATTTACATTGCAGAGCCTTGGCTTGAAGATGGTGATATAATCGTATAAGGAAATTGCTTGGGTTTACTATCGTGTCTAGTTGAGAACAGGTTTCCTTTCCCCAGAGAACTTCTAATTGGTGAAGTAGCCTTGCTTAAAGCTTTTTTGGGGTTTGGGCTCTTGGAGGTATCATTTAATAATCTCCGATTTCGAGACTGGTCAAGGCTGCTATTAGCAGAGTTCCCAGCACTAAAAAATGATGATAAAAAGGTTTCAGAAGTAGAAGAGCTTCAAGTACTGCGCCGATGATATCGTTGTTTGAGCAATGACTCTCTTCAAATGATCAACTCCTTTAACGTGTCGAAGTTTCTCTTTGGTTTCACGAATTTTTCGCTCATACACCTGGAGGCATCCGTTAAGGTGAAGTCTCGATAAGGGTATAATAGGTATACTCGAGGATTTCTCATTACAAATCCAATCATTGCGTACAAAGGATCAGCAAAATTCTCAATTTCAAACTGCTCTGCGAGAACATCTTCTTTTCTTAAGAAGGTTGCCTTTTTGCTCCCCTTCTCAGCGTCTTCTATTCCGAAATACCAACAGTAGGGTAAATTCTCTAGATAAATTATATTATGAATCGTGATGCTTCGAATCGTAATGAGATTATTATGCAATACCTTCTAATTCTTCAGGGCTTGATTTCTTTAAAACGTCAAGGCATTCTTCACATTATTTTCAAAACGACTTTATATCAATGATATATTACCAAATAATAATTTGCCAACGCTTTTGAAACACTCTGGTATATGATTTAAACAGACCTTGCCATCACAAGGGACGATTCCAAGAATATCACAAAAGACTTGCTGCACAATATAGTTTCCATAAACAAGATCCAAGAAAAATTTTCCTGTAAGTTTGCGGAATTCTGAGATATCATTTAAGGTTGACATTGATATCGAGTGCACATACCAGCATCTGGGTCTTCCATATTTTTCATTAGTCTTATAATTTCACGCCCCGGTAAATATTTTATGATTTCTTCTTGTGTTTTAGACGATTCTTGGATCATTCTGTAAAGATTGCCAATGTTGAGAGTGTCAAGGAATTATTTACGATATCAGTGTTTTCATCGACTCAATAACAGCATCTTTCTCTTGAGACTTGAGCTCTTTGACAATTTTTTCAACGTTCATTTATTCTGTTCAGTTCCTATTAAATAAATTTATATATTGAGCAAACCTGAATCATCTTAAACATACTTTCTTCATAGTACTAAAATAGCCAAAAAAGAATCAGAAAAACACTAAAGTGGGCTTCTATATCCACGCCTCAGAGGAGTATCGCCATTCTATTTCAAAAAATCAAGTCCTAAATGATTATTCAGTTTTCGAGCATCTTTCATTATCAAATATACTTTATTGTCTCTTAAGATAGGGCAATGGGGTTAGCATTGTATCCAGGAATTAATCACCAAAATTTAGAATTTCGCTAATCATGCACAATCTGCATGGAAAACTAACAAGGTATATTACTAATAAATTTATTGCGAGTCTTAAATTTTAGTTACAACTATCGATCTCTGCCTCTTTTTTTTTTTTGGTTAGCTAAATTCTTAATTACTTGTAATCATTAAAATGTAAAACAAATCATAAAATGTTGAGAAATCATTCATTATAGTAACGTCCATTGAGCGATTTTGATCTGATATCTATAGTAGCTTATTTCAGAATGGACGTATTTTGCTCGGTGAGATCATTAAACTAGGTATCCAAATATTAGTGATTAAGAATAAATATTTGAGAATACCTATCTGTAGACTCGAGAATGTGAGGTGTCGGTAAATACATTTTCTTGTAAACAAAGCATCGAGTTGAACCTGGATCGATTTCAAGTTCGATATGTTTGGGTAGATCTGCTATGTCGTTTTTCTTGGTCGAGGTTATTGGGTAGTACAAAGTTAAATTTTCAATTGCTTTTAACTGCTTTTTCACGATGATGCTATTTGTCGTTTCATTTACGAAACTCTCAATGACTAATCCTCCGCTTTCATCAATAATTTCAAATTTCTTAATTTTCTCTTTATCACCAAAAGCCTTCTGCTTCCCTCTCGCTATCACTTCCGTTGAAAGTATTTTCTCGAGTAAATCAGGATGATATTTTGTGTTCACCCTCTCTAAGTTAATTCTTGTGTTTCCATAAAAACTCACTTTTAAATCGTGAATTTCCTCGTCCCAATCAGCAAGTACAATCAAGACATAGCTCCCTTCTGAGAGATTTATTTCAATATAATTTGATTTTGAGTTTTTTGTTGCTCTACTTTGTAAAATTTCATAGGATGCACCTGCATTTTCTCTCGCGAGTATGAGACGGAGCATCGGATATTTATAGGTTGGATTAGCGATAAAAAATCTTTTATCAATCTGAATTGCTTCCAAGAAACCCTGAACAGTCTTTCCTATCTTGAATTTGACTGCACTGAAAGCGTTTGGCAGATGGCGGACTGAAATATCTTCATAGCCGTATCCATCATGAACTTTATTTATGAATGTACTGCCGAATAAACTCTTGAAATCTTTGAAATCCAACCAAATAAGTGTCGAGTCTAAATCTTTTTGAGCATCGTTTGTGTTGGTGCTGTTTAGCATTTGGGCGATTTCTGCTGATTTCTTTCCAAGCTCAGCCAAGTTGTTTAGTCCACTCCATGGATTCCGTATTTGAACAAAGCGTTGAGTAGTAGTCGAGTCAGAGATTTGAACAATTGAATAGGAGAATTTGGGATCTAACCCTTGAGATAACAAAGTTTGTTCCTGCTCAGTTGCAGGCTCCGCTAACAATATATGTTTGAGTTTATGAGCTTGAGACAGTCGATCCCAATAATTTTCGTCATCCTTTGCTACTGTATCACAAGGAGCGCCTAGAATTGTTTTCTGAGGGGATCCTTTGAATATGATGTGATATACCTGTTAGATCCCTTAAGCATTCATTGATTGTTCCTTTCTCGATCCTTTCATAACCATTAAAGGCTTTTGCCCATGCTTTTTCCAACAATACAGGCCAAACAATGAAATTCTTAGTAAAATTTAGTTGATTAAAAAAAAACAAAAAAACAAAGCGAAGCAGCATTACTGTTTCAAGCTGTTCTATGCCTCTCGCGTTGCAAAAGACTGGCACATATTTACCAAGAGTGCTTCTTTTGGTAGTAGGCACGAAATCATCAATGATGAATTCTTCCCAAGTTCCATCTTTGCAAATCTATGAAAATTGAACCAAACAATAGATTACAATTTCTAAAAAAAAGTTGATACCACTAGGGCGTAAATTCCTTCTTCATTAAAGGATTTAGTCTATATATCAAAAGGATTTTAGATAAAAAAAACTCGTTATTTGTTTCACCTTGAACAGTCTTCGAATGCGATTTGGATTTTCAGCTATTGCACTCATTGACGACAACAAGTAGTGGTTGTTGATTTGACCAAGTCCAGGATCCAGAGGGGAGATGTTCTCTATCAAAGTGATTTTGCCACTGCGATAAATATCTGAAACTCGTTTCCATTCGAACGACTTCCACTCATGCTTGGTCGTCTTCCGACTATTATTTAGCAGAGAGAGGAGGGAAGGGCAAAATATTTGATCGACGTATTTTTCCTTGGCCATTCGAAGCTCTTCTCGAAACTCATGAGTAGGATCTGATTAATTTTTTTGATTGACCATAAATAATGGAAGTAACTGCTACCTCCAACCTCCTCCAACATTTGTTTCTTTCCGTCAGACTGTAGTGTGTTAAAGAATACTTCTTTTCCACGCCGAGGAGATTTAATGAATTGTTGATTATAGTTGATGGAGCTTTGTTTCGAGGGTAGAATGCTCGCGGCTTCTTGGTTTTGGGCTACCATCATAACATTTTAATATCCAAATGAATTATGAAGTTACAGTTGGTGATATCATTATTTTGCTCATGATCCTTTCTGCCTTTTTTCAGATCATTAGGACTCTCTCTCTTCTGGCTCTGCTCTTTCTGATTCTGCTTGATTTTAAGTCAAAAATGAACTGATTTGCTTTACATTTGAGGCTATGAAGTTAGAATTAGAGTCCTTGATTTGAGTATCTGGAAAGTTTTCTTCTGTAATTACCATGTTCTTGGTAGTTTCAGGAGGACTTTCTCTATTGTTGTGGGTCTTTTTGCTAGAAAGAGGATCATGCGGTGTTTTTCGGTCATTTGAGTCATAATTTGTGTTTCCTTCTATAACAAAAGGGACAAGTCTTGCACTGTAATCAAACCTTTTTACCGCTTTCGTCCCATTTTGGAGATATGATACTTTCCTTATGATTCAACTGTTGGCTTGGAGAGTCAGAATTTTCTCCCAAACTTAATCTTTGGCTGAGCTCTGTGTAATAAGTCAGTCATGAAAAATAAATCATTTTAATCATGTACCCGATTTTCGAGCTGCTATATATTCATTAACATCTGTCTCTTCCTCGAGAGAGTTCTGTCTTTGCTTGAAATTGTAGAAAGATGGAATGCTCATTTAAAAAATCTTATTTATAATTTTAATCAGTTACTGCAGCCTAACTAAATCAAAATCGAACGATCTTATTTAACCGATCTGGGAGTATTATTTATGATGTTTTTTAGGCAGTATAAGCATTTGTTTTACAAAATGTACCTCAATTTAATTGACTCTTCTTGAGAATGGCTCTTCAGTCTTAAATTTGAATTTTGGTTGCTAGCAGCAAAATACATTGCTTTAGTTTTTTTGTTTCTTCAAAGAGCTGTTTGTAGGTTCAACCAGATTCCTTTCCATCACCGAATTTTGATCTGCTCGCTTAAATATTTTCATGCTCTGAAATAATAGTTGTTGAACAAATCATAAAATTTCAATTTTCTCAATGTGGTAATGAAGTTGATCGGATCTGCATACCTATTCTAAGACATATTTATTTATCGATATTTAAACAATTAAGCAGTCTCAAACAAATGCTTAAGAGATTTTGAGGCTAAATTGGCTGGTGTTTCCCCAGCCTTGTTTGCTTTATTCGGATCTACCTTATGCTCCAAAAGTTTCTTTATGAACTCTTCATTCTCCAAATTGACTGCAACGTGCAATGGAGTATCGCCATTGATATCTTGAACATCGCAATCCTCATAATGCTTCAACAGTAAATCAAGAGCTTGTTCTTTTTCTGCATCCACAGCATAATGCAAACCTGTAAGTCCAGCCGAATTGTATTGTTTTAGATTGAATCCTAATTGGTTGCGATAATAAGTCAAATCTTGAAAAAGAAAGACAACTGACCCTTCTTTATCAACTCTTCAATCTTGTCGAGCTGCTCCTCCTCAATAGCCTGAAAGAATTCCTGGACATCATTGCTATTAATAATTCTTGTTAAAAACAATACAATGATAATAGGCTACTTCTCCGATCCTTCAATGGTGGGAACCTCTTCCCCAATCAGAGTTCCTTTACTTAATGTTGTTCCTACAGCTCCTTTTTCCATTTTATGTTTCTAACCATGCAAGTTCTATGTTAGAAAGAGTGCACAATAAAAGATCTATAGCTACCCTCATTTCTTGGTATTCTTCTTCAGTCATGAAAAGATCGTCTGGGTCATCTGGGTCGACTTTTTTCGTGGTAACGGGCTTCACATCGCCAAGAAGCTTTTTTTGTAACTCTATATACTGCTTCATTGCTTCTTCCTTGCTTAATCCAGCTCTACTTTTCCAAGCCTCCCTACATCAATAGATTAGCTTTGGGAACTTGACACAACTTCAGACCATTTAGCTGCTTCCGCCATGTTAATAGCAGAAGGCTTTGGTTTGTTATTATCTCCTACAGTCGCCTGTTTATAAAGACCTAACAATTCCCAAGATAATTCATAATTATTATACCATAGAACTGCAACTGCTCATCAGTCGAAAGTTTTCTTGCTTGGCCTACAATGTCGCAAGCCCGATCGAAGTCTACATGTAAAGGAGTGGATCCACTTTCTCGCTTCGGAAGTTTATTCTCGGTTTTTGATTTCACTCCAAAAAGGCTAAATATTCTTCTTCTCAAATTCTTATTTGAGAGGGCAACTACCAAGCCAGCAAGTGGTATGGTGATCAAATAAGTTCTGATACAAAATTATCAATGAAAGAAAAGAGAGCTGTGAAAATACCTGTAATCTTTGAGATATGTTGACATGCTTTCGAAATCAGATCGAATAAATTAATATCAAAGTCCTATAAAAACTGAATTAGACTCTGTGTGTGTGTTGGGGTTACTCTTATCGTATCAGCATCCTAAAATTGTGGAAAATGTCTAATAATTCTGCGGCCGGCCACTTGACAAAGATCGATCAACTTATAACTGAAGGAATTCTAAAGGCATTGGGTCCTAAGAGGAACATTGTAAGGCAAAAATCATTAATAAATTCAGATCAGACTCAGAGCCTCTTCAGCCGTGATCATACCGAAACCTTTGGCCTTGGAATTAAAGTGATGCAGTTAAAAGGGGCTGAGGGTTCAGGCAGCAAGTCAACTAATGTGACTCCAAGGATCAATTTAAATCCTCAACTGAAAACAAAAAAAGAGACAATGGCGGAAATTATGAAACAGATTGGAAGAACAACAAGTACGCAGGCAAGAGTTAAACTTCCAAGCATTGCTAATAAAAACCAAATGGAAAAGCCACCACAGCAAAAACCTTCGAGGCCGATGATAATGCATGTGAAAGAAAAAAATGTTAAAAGAGTGCCTAAGCCCATCGCAAAACTTCCAACAAGGTCAAAATCTGAGTTCATCAAGAAGGAGCCTGTTGTCGTTGCTGCTCAAGAGACAGCAGATGGGCATAACGATAGCTCTGGATCAATTAAAATTGTGCTTAGCATCAAACAAAGCGGATTGAATGACCTTGGTTTAAAGACAGCAAATCAAAATTGGGAAAGTGCTCAGAGTTCTCGATTTAAACTCACAGTTCAGACTCCAAAACTTGATGATTGAAACTGAAATATTAGTACATATATTAGTATGGCTCAAGAGAAATCGCAGAGCTCCTATAATTTCAAGGATTAAAGATAAGTGCTGCGGCCTTTGGATTTGCTATAGCAATTGCACGTGCTTAAGATAGCTAAATGTTCTTCCTATATTTACTGTTTTCATAGGAGATTAATTGTCTTCCTATTACTTCTACAATTCAAGGTCTAATTATATTCCTTAATTTTAGACCCTTACTTTGATTTAGTCCAGATAGGGACTCCAGATCTTGCAACATAAATCTTCAATTGTTAACAAGTAGGTGCATCGCTCTGTAAATTGAATTTCTCTTGGGAAAAGAATAAGAGTGATTGCAAGAGCCTCAAAATAAAACGAAAAAAAGACAATTCCGAACACGAAAATTGACTCATCGCTTCTTTATACCATTATTCCAATAATGAAAATAATCCTTTCTAACTGGAATGCATTAACACAATTTTTCTTCTATTTCACAAAATTCAGATCTTCAAGGTAATAACCCATTCATTGAGTTTTCATTTAATATTCCTCTTCAAATTTCGGGGCCAAGTAGAATGTGAGAGATCCTAATTTGCCAAATTTGTACTCGACAAACAAAGGAACGTCTGGTGTCAAGGACAGCGTTACTTGAGCAGATAAATTTTGAGCTTGATTAAATAGATTCAAATAGCGAAGCGAAAACATTTGCTTCACCGGCTCATTAACCTCCAGAATCACTTGGTCTTCTTTTTTCCCGCTTGTATTTGCTTTCAAAGTAACAGTACCTCCGGCCTTCGTCCCTGCAACAGAGAATTTGATTGATAGTTTCGTTGTTTCTATGGTGACTATCAGAAATTGAAAAAAATTTACTAACCTTTGGAAAAATTGAATGATTGCTACCTGTCTCAGCAATTTGGCTGAAGTTTTTACAGATCTTAGAAAATTCTGCAGAATAAAGAGTGCAGATAGAACTGACACTAACTTCAGGGATGGTGAGTTGAAGAGGCTCTTGCTGCAATATGTCTAAAGTATATTCAAAGGTCTTCTCTAAAAAAAAAATAAAATAAACTTCCATATATAGACCGCATTGTTACTGTCATTCTTGAATGAGAATCCTATTGTAGTTGATAAAGGAGGCACCGTTATTGTGATGGAGTCATCATCTCGAACAAATTCCAATATTTTGGCGAGTTTTTCCATGTCAACAGGAAGAGACATATAATTTTCAACAGTGAATAGGACAAATGCGTCTTTGTTAAGTTTTAAAACAGCGAGAGACACATGGGTGCAATCCAATGCTTGGAAAGTTAATCCAGTCGTGTTAAACTCCAGAGATACATCGTTAAGAAGACCTTTCATTGAATTAACCATCTTTGTTAATATGTAACCATGCTCTAGGATCACTTCAGCCATTTCGTTTTTCCCAATGAGTAAAATACTCTTTCCAATATCACTATTCTTGAGGATTATTTCTGATAATAAATGCTAGTGTGAAAATCACTAATTTAATTATCCCGCCCTATGAAGGAATAGGATTTCTTAGCTAGCATTTTGTAGGCGCTTATAAGCAGAAGAATAAGAGAGTGAATAAGTTAGTATTGTTGGAGAGTTTCATCTAAATGATGTCAAACTCACTGAGTTACCGAAAATCATTAGAAGCATAAATTGCTAGATTTGTATGATGAAAATCTTGTTAATAATGACAAACATCACATCACAATAATTTCTCTCTAATTCGTTTCAACCATACACAATGTTAATAGTTTTATTGGTTACGCAATATTGTAAAGCTTGGATGTTTGAGCCTCTTTGACTCACTCTCGGACCACGAAAATTAACCTAAAAACTCTTCCAGGAAGGATTTATCTGGCAAAGGGGTTGACCAGTACTGAGTGTCAACATAGGTGCTATCCATGGTATGCTCAGCTGTATCTTCGGTATTGATGCTTGATGGACGAGAAAAAGAGAAGGTTATTTGGGAGCACTAATTAACGAATTACTATTTTATTGGTTGCGCCAGCAAATCTATATAATTTGGAGAATCAGTGGAAGGTTCCTTCGCTGGTTCTGTGAAGCAAATACAATAAATTAAAGGAGAATTCTAAAAATTAGTACCTTGGGTTTGATCCTCAGCGCTCTCAGCTTGTGTGAACTCCCCAAAATCGTCCTTCTGGTTTTCATCATCATCTAATGGAATGATTTCTTCTTCAGGATCTCTCTCTTCCTGGTTGTGCTGACCGCTACTGAATTTGGAGTATTAATCGTATGCTTTAATAAAATTAGCATTACATGAGATCTTCCATGTTTTCATCTCGGGATTCGCCTTCAGTGCTTGATTTAACAGCCATGTGGCTAAGTTTCTGAGCAGAATTTAAATTTGTTAGTGACTGTTTAGATAAATAACCCTCTTACCTCGAGACTCTCGTCACCAAAATGTACATTTTCATCCTCACTATAATCTTCGCTGTCTCTCTTTGAGCCATATCCTGCAAGATCATGGTTGTCTTTCTTCAAAGTTTCTACGAGATAAAAGTTCTCGAAATGTTTCCAATCTTCATCTAAAATTAATCGCATGAATTATAAACCACATTTCCATTTCATGATTACTCTCCAATGCTGAACCTATCAGATCATCTCTCTCCTTCAACTTCTGCAGCGCTCCAGCAATTCGGGTGATCTGTCCTAGGTATCCTTTTCTAATCTTCACGTTTTTTGTTCTATCATAATAACATATGAATGTTAGCATGCTCTTCAAAACAGTAAAGGTAAAGATTTACACTCCGACTGGTAGCTGGGTTTCTTGAGTCATTTCATTAAGGAAAGGGATCAACTTTGCGTCCTCAAGAAGCTGCGATTTAAAGTTGTTAATAAATATTCTTGAATTTAACAAAGAAGATGTTTACTGCTTTCTTTAATACTTCCGAATCGCTTTCGAGAGCGAAAACGAAGATCCTCTCAATAAAGTTGTGAAGCATGCTATTCCATTCGTATTGTTTCATTAGTGACTGTAGAGAGGAAAATAATGAAATAAGGAATTCGTATAGCCAATTAGGTACCATGAGCTTTGTAAAGGTCTGCTTTTCTGCAATCACCTGATCGATTTTAGCGTTATTTAATTTAATCAAGAAACTCAACAGTTCCACTAATTTAAGACGAGTAGTTCCGAATGGCTTGATCGTTTTTCCATATTGAGTATTGAGGCTCTCTGCATGAAGCTCCTTGGTTCCATCAATATAGTCAATAATGGTGCCAATATTGTTTGCAAGCCATGCAAAGAATGGTTGGTCTTCAATGTTGACATCAGTTTGGATCTCCTCTGTCTGATTATTATTGATCATTCATTACTTTGAGTTAATGTCAGGTATTTATTATTACATCAAGATTGAAAAAGTGATTCACGTAAGCCATCACAAGTCCAGCCACATGCCCCATTTTCATGTCATTGGAAAACATGGCTTTTGAAATAATATCAAAGTTTTCCTTCGAAGTAATAAAGTCGACAATTTGTTTTCCTCCTGATATCGAAACAAAATTTCGAAGTATCTCTGAGATTATCCAGCAGATATTCTTTGTTGTCTGTCAATATATTTTTGCTTAAAACATTGCATTACAACGAGAAAATGTTACTTCAGCTGTGTCAAGACCCTTCTCCTCCAATAATTTTTCGAATAGTTTCCCGATAATCTCAAGTCTTGTTTCCTGATATCAAGGAGGAAGTTATTAGAAATTTGGAAAAATATAAAAAGTATTTACTATGTATTTTGGTTCTGAGTCTTCAAAAGCCAGAATTTTGTATGTACACTCTGCCAAATTTCTGTGGTCGACGTTCTTTATCAAGTTGTAGATATACTCTGGAAATTGGTAGAGAAATTCGAATAGCTAAAGTCGAAATATTTTTGAGCCACAAACATCTCCGAATTTTTTTTACATCTGATTGTCTGCGCAGAATCAAATTGTTAAGGACTTTGGCGAAATAGCCGACTAATGTAATATTGAGTGGCTCATGCTTCAGGAATGAAAAGAAATAATGAGCGATTTCGTATTTGTCAGCTTCAGGCTCTTCTTCTTTTTCTTTCACTTCCTTTTTTTCTTCCTCTTCCTTTGCGGGTTCATCTTCTTTTTTCACTCCCTCCTCAGCTTGAGCATTTTGCTCTGAGCTTTTGTCTCCCTGAGTCTCTTCTTTGTTCTGGGACGCTTTATCTTCTCCTGTTTTATCTTCTTTTTCTCCTGATTCTTCTTTTTCGATTTCTTTTTGTTGATTCGTATCTTGCTCTTCCTTCTCGGATGCTCCTTGATAATCGTCATATTCATTGCTGCTGTCATCATCATCGTGATCTCTCTTTGCATTCTTCGGATTTTTTCCGAAAAAAGAGTTCAATAGTACGTTTACATCTGACACAAGAATCTCCGATGCTGTATAAGGGAATCTAAAAGAGTTTCTTGTAAGATAGATGGATTTGATCTTCGTCTACTTGTAGCCACGTTCACGGTTTGAGTCTTCTGGCGGTTCTTCGATGACATATGTAATGATTTGCTTAATTTTGTCATCGGTGCAGCTATCAGAGGATCAGACAAAAAGCAAAGAGCGAGAAAACGATTACAAGTCAAGCAATTTAGGATTATGGCTCTTGAACTCGCTAACAACGTTATCATCTGCAAGTAATTGTTCGACAGTGCAGTTTGGGTTATTTAGCATCTCATCAAAGAGTCCTGATGTATGATGCAAATTGAACACGTTCCAGAATGTCCTATTTGAGATATGGTAACTGGAAATATAGGGAAGAAAAGAGTTACCCAATATAAGCCATAATTTACTTTTTTTTAAATTCAAAAGGATAATTTTCTAATCTGAGATTTTTCTCAGACAACAGAGAATCGAGCGAAAACAAAAAAATTTCTTGCCACATGTCACTGTGATTCATGCATTTTGGGTTATGAAGTCTTATGGTTAGTATTACTGCTTATACTGTAAAATGAGAAAACTCTGATTGCACTACCCTGACTCAAATTCAAACTTTGCCATTGATGAATTTTCGTAAAATTCAAAAAAGAGTGTAAAATCGCGTGAATTTGAATAAATAAGTCAAAATTAGTTCATTGGAGGAGGGAAGTCAATCAATCCCAATATATTGTTCTCATAACACATTTTTTCAAAATTTAAGGCTTAATTCTCAATTATACACAATCTTCATGGCGAAAAGTACCAAAAAAATCTGCTCATTTTTTTCATGTACATTTGGTCGCTTTTGCCTTGACGTTGATTTGAAGATAGTCTGCCATTAACTTTAATTCGTAAATTGCTGGTCTTTATGTAAATAAGTAAGTAGAATTGATGAAATCATGTTATTCAATTGAAACAAGAATATGTTGCCATTGTAACAAATCTTCTAATATTCTGAGCCTCTTGGTTTTCAACAGTTTCGAACTTCGAAAGAAAGCTTGAGAAAAAAAATTTATTTCTTGAATGATGCTCAATTTCTGCTATAGTTATATTTGTAGTTTGAGTTGAAAGTGTGTTTTTTTATTTTTGAGCTTTTAGATTAATACCTTATCAGAAGTACATTACCATATCAATAATAAGGCCATGGCCTTTGTTCACTTTCTGTTCTTTAATTGAATATCATTGGGAACTTCTCAATCTATACACATATCTTTCTATCAGTGAAGTGTAGTATTATAATATCTTTTACCGATCTTACTCTCGAAGGAAATATCCTACACCAATATACCCAACAACAAGAGAATCAAAGAATCATCATCATCATTTTTCTCTCTTCGTGAGTTTATGTTACATCATTATTGTGATATAAAGACGAGCTCACTAGTAAACACATTTTCTGAAGCGAGTAAAAACATAAATTATCTCAATTAATTCGATTATTGATAAACTCAATTGCAAATCTGAAGATGAAAAAGCAAATAGAATCCATTCAATTACAAGAAATTTTCTATATCGATAAGTATTACACTCTTCATTGGGGTTTGGATGTTAAAACAAACGTCCCTGTCGTCGTACGAAGTATTGATCGTCAGGCATGTGCAAGCATACAAAACCTTGAATCTATCATACAGGATGAGGTGAAGACTCTTCGACAGAACCCCAGCCGGAGCATCATTCACGTCCAGCAGATTATCGCTACAAGCAAGCATTTCTATCTTATCTATGAGCATTGTAGTTTAGGCTTGCTCGAGAAAGAACTTAAGCAGAAGAATTTTTTTCCTGAACCTGTGGCAATCTCGCTGTTGGAACAAATAATGGATGCATATGATAGTTTGTTGAAGGCCTCAATCGTTGCAAAATCTCTGAGGCTAGATAGCTTCTTGCTCTCCGATAACAACATCATTAAGCTATTCGATGTCGGATTGGTGAGGAATATGGAAAAATTCGATGATGCGTCACTTCAACCAAGTAATAAGCTGCTGCTTTCTCTTGCTCCTGAACTATTTCTTCACAAAGTGGCTGATTACAAAAGTGATTTGTGGTGCATTGGGCTAATCTTCTATCAATTGCTTTTTGGTACAATGCCATGGCCTGGATCAACTCCTCAGGAATATTTCAAATATGTTTGCAGTGGAAATGGGTTCCTACTTGATCCCAAGTTCCAAAAAGTATCCTCTGACACCTTGGATTTTTTAATAAAAACTCTTGCTTTGGATCCTGCTAAAAGAGCCGACTGGGCGACACTCAGATCGCACAGAATTTTCTCAGTGCAGAAAAAAAGCCAATTTATCGTTCGAGAGAGTGAGTTAAAGGATGAGTTAAAAGTAAATCCTGACAGTTGGCAAGCCCAGAGTATCTTCTTTACCTCAGATCCCCTGGTCTCTCAAGTCGATCTTTCAACACATCTCCGTTCCAATTTTGGCAGAAAGTCGAAAGCGCCTGACAAAAAATTAACCCCCGGAAAAAACTTTGATCTCGAAATGATTGAAGAAGTCGAAGATGAAGATATGAAGAAATCAATGCAGTCTCTGAAATCAACAGTAATTACGGAAAATGATCCTGCGGATCAAAAAAGGCTATTCAAACGATCAGAGACTATCCACGAAAATCCCTCGAGCAACACCCTGAACTCCAGTACGATATTAGGAAAAACCTCCATGAGGCCAGAACCGTCGAACATCAAAATGTATTCATCAGTCGCAGACAAAACGAGCATGCTCGAAAAATTTGAAAAAGAGCTTAATGATGAAAAGAAACCTCCTACTATGACTCAAACATTCGAACAATATAAAGAACGAATTCTTTATCACTTGGAAAAATACCATGTGTATTGTACAGCAGCCACGTCTGCGTGCAAACTCTTTAAGAATGACCTGATCATTATCCCATGTTACTTCCTCTACAAAAAATTCTGTCACCTTATCGAACAGCTCTATGACAATCTCCTTTCAAAAAACAACATTCTTCGACTATCACACTGGAACGAGTTTGTTGAAAGTGATATTTATGCGGCATTAGTCGAGATCGTTGAGGATCGACATACTCGAGGCTGTGAAATCTTTGACAAAGTACTTGAAGACTGTAGAAAACAGATTAAGAGCGGGTTACTTGGCATAGACGCACTGCAGAAGTATATCAATGAGTTTCATGATGATGTTTCTCTTCCATTTGATACTGTAATTTACAGTTATTTGGTTGGAGTCCTGGAAAACAAAGACTATTCGTATGATGATGTGTCTAACTTCTACATCACGAGACACAAAATTGAGATTGTCGATTGCCTTCTGATGAACAAGTTGCCCGATATTGCAGAGGATGATCTGTTTTTCGACCTTGGGAAGTATAGAGCAATTTTAAATCAAAGCGATATCAAGGCTCTAAAGGAGTATTACAACGGAAAAAGGTCAAAGCTTGATTTGTTGAAGTTTAATAATTTCTCAGTTTAATGTAAATTTGATTCAGGCCTAGAAATTTCCGAAATTTAAACATAATCAACTCCCGTTTCATTAATAAAGATTCGTTCACCAGCTCAAACTCAAATTGAATTTGATAAGAATTAGATGGCTTTGTGAAGTTTTTTTTTTTGTTGAGATAATGATAGCGGTAATTGTATCTGATAAAAGTTTTTCGCAATTCTTTCTAGCACAGAGTGTAATGGAAGGGAATATGCAAAAAACAAAAAAAGAGAACACAAATAACTCCTCCATAGAAATGTACCCATTGTCAAAGATACTCGATTTTAACCGAATGGAGAGGGATATCCATAATAATTATAATCCAATGTCAGATAATATAATGCTCTATTTTGAGTGTATATCCTCAGTTTGATTTAATTTCTTTAACGGTAATTCTAACTTCCAATATTTTTGTTAGAAAATTCTTTGAATAATCTTTATTTACAGAATTGATTTCGCGATGATAAAAAGTCGCTTTGGACGAGATGATACTCACGATGTGGGAGCGAGAGAAAAAATCTCTGGAAGTGGTAGACAAGCTTACGACTTAGACAGTAATGACAGCAAGCTGCATGGAGGATCAAGGGCAGGCAATCAGAGGTGGGGTGATAACTCTGAGCAAATGATCATCGATAGTGGAAGATACGAACCCAACGAGAGCGACCGTCAACAGCAGCCTGTGTTTCAGAATCAAATCTTTGGTTTAGATAATGACCATAAAGCTTCCTTCGGCAAAGCTACCATTAATGGACGAGTCAGTCCATCACAACATAAAATATTCTCCCCTGAAAACGATGTGACTCCAGAACCAAAGCGGATGCAGAAAGCAGACGATCTCATGTTTGCTCATGAGAGCCAATCGAGATTGCAACCAACAAAGACTTTCCGACTCGGAATCGAAGATCTGATCAGCAGCAGCAAAAATACTGCAAATCCTCTCGATTTCTACGAAAAACTTGAGCATAAATCAGATCTGCTATTAGAAGAGATGACTAAGCAGATAAATAATCTTAAAAATGTTGAAACTATGCCGAACGAGTTCGAAAAAGAAACAAAAAAACTCAAAAATCAAATGTATCAGTCCCTTGAATACGTGAAGACAAACTTAGGACTCAATAATCTAAAAGAGATTAGTAGCACCGTTTTTACTGAGATTGAAGAGCTCTCGAAAAATTGCGTTCCTTATAAAAAGAAGGCTGAGGAAGCACGACAGATCCTTAAAACATTAAGAAATACGTTTCCAGCCAGCACCCAAAGGTATTCGATAATACCGAATATCGATAAAAAAATTGCGAGTCTAATTTCCGTGATAAGCAAAGAACAGCTCGCAATGACTCGCTTTGTCGATAACTTCAAACTTCAAGTAAAGAAGGAGCCTTTTTCTCAAAAAACAAGGGATGCAGCCCAAGATTTACTACAGCGGATGCAGAAATACGAACCTACTTTCAATGAAAATCAAAAGGAGATCGAAATAATTTTTGCTTCTCAAGCAGATATTTTGGAGGAGGAGGCTAAAACGATCGAGCAAGAAGCAGCAATGTTTTTGGAATCAGTCGAAAAGATTAATGAAGGAAGAGCCCAGTTACTTGAAGCAGCAGCACTGGAAAAACCGCTTCGCTTAATGGATGATGAAATTAAAGACACGATGAATCAAATGAAGAATCTATTTGAGGTTACGGATCATCCTAGGTTTCCAAGGTGTCCAACGCTTGCTAAGAAGCGAGGATTTGATAATCTTGTCTACACACTTGTCCAGAAAGGAGAGCAAGAGCATGCAAAGATCCAAAGAGTAAAGACACATATGAAGAACTTGATAGATTCTGAACGAGGAAAAAGCTTATACTTTCAGAACCAAAAATATCAGATCCGTGACACAATCGACCTGAGAATCCGTGAATTAGAAGACCACCTGGATACAAATAAAAATCTCTTGAATATGGTTAAGAAAATCGAAAAAGAGGAAGCAGAAATATTAAACCATTATGCTTTCTCTAAAGAGTTAAATTATGAAACCGCTGCGGCTGCAGCTGAATCTATGTTCAGAAAGTTTGCTCAAAGCGATATTCCTCCCGGAGAGCAGGATCTCAAAGAAATCAATAAACTGGCTGCCAACTTCAACATGCTCCAAGCAGAATTCAAAACCATCAAAAGCAGACTCGATAAACTCAATCTCCCAAGATTCAGAGGAGTGCTAGGAAATGTGTTTTCAGCCTTTAATGAGAAGATTGATGTGATCATTCAACTCTGTGCTCAGAAAGTTGATCAGCTACTGAGTTTAAAAGTTGCTGACTCAAATGTCGTTTCCGAAATCGAGAACTTGAGCATAGAAAAAGAATTAGAGGGCTATGAACGGTACCTAGACAGAGTCACAAATGATTTGTCAACTTTAGACTATAATCTTGCAGATGATCGAGAAAATGACCGAAAGAAGCTCGAAAGTATCCTCAAGAAGAAAAATTCTCAGTTGCAAGAGTCGCTACGAAAATGTCGAAATGAGGAAATTAAGAAGAGATACAAATTTCTTGTGGAGAAACTCAAGAGCAGCATCAATGAAATTGAGATACTAGGAGAGATTATCGAGAGTGGGATGCATATTGTTGATGTCTTGCGTGAAACAAATACTCCTGATATTTATGGGAATCCAAGGATCAAGGTGATGCTCACGGACAAGACCGATCGGCTCCGACAAATCACGCATCGTTTAGAGAGGATTTTAGCTGACAGGACTGTCGAGTTAAATCTTAGCGTCCTTCCTAAATTCACCATCAATCAAAATCAAGTGTTTATAGATATCTTCGATCGGCTACTGGACCACTTCAATAAAGAAATCCCTTATGTCCTGAAGAATGACCCTTCGAACATCGAGCAATATCATCTGAAATTCAAAAAGAATCTTAAAACGGATCTCGATAGAGTCGATAAGGTCAACTTGAGAGCAGTGAATGCTTTAAATGGATTGACAAAAATCTGGCAGAAAGGCTTGAGTGAAGTAAAACCACACAAGGATGACCCAAATATTCTCTTAAAGAGCTATACTAACGCGATGCAGGACATATTCAACACAAGTTTTATATATCAAATCGCTGAATATTCGGTCATGATACCCAAAATAAATTTCCTTTTGGACGAGATCGAAGCGTCTTCGATAGACTCTACAAAGAAAAAGCAAATGCAGAGCGAGCTCCAGTTCATACAAACAGTCTTTGGAAAGGTTAACGAGAAGCTTTTCAAAGAGTTTCTTCTGATATCAAATCCCCTCTCAGAAGGTGGATCTCATGCTGCCACCCAAGTAAAACAGCGAATTCAGCAAGTGTACACGGTACTAGATGATGCGCTTAATCCTCATGATGCTAAGTTGAGTACCAGCGAGTATTTTGGAAAGCTTACAAACTGGAAGTCCATGCTACTAAGCTTGCTTGAAAATCTGAAACAGTATGCTAATAGTATAGTACAGGCTACAACAGTTTTAGAGGCTAAGACTTCAGAGCCAACTCTCAATTTCTTGAGTGTATTAAAAGCACTCAGCGAATTTTCAACCACTGTAGAAAAATCAGCGAAAGAATGCTTGCAGAAATGCAGTAAATATAAAATTGAGCAGTCATGGCTTTGTCCGAAACCGGAAGAGTTTAAGTTGATTAAAGATTTTAGCGCAAACCTTGAAAGCTTTGAAAATGCGAAAGGAAGATTGAAATTGCTGCTCACTAAGGCGAGAGATAATTTCGCATCAGCCTCTAAAGAGGAATTGAATCTCGTTTGCGCGAAGGCTATAGAGTCATTAGATAGTTTACAAGAGATAGTCACGAGCCGATGGCTTGAGCAGGCATTTAGGACCGGCTTACAAAACCGCTTTTCATCTTTTGATACCCTGAAGAACAATGTTCCTATATGGCGCCAAGCTATCAAAGATCTTTCACTTGAAATAGGAAATTGGCAGATGGGAAAATCTGACAAATCTTCAGAACTATCACTGATAAATTCTATGATTAATAATATTGAGGAAAATATGTCATATTGATTGCTTGAGATCTCAGCATTTCTTTTCCGAACTCCAAAATTTGTTGCTTTGGTTGTAAGCATAAATATTTTCTCTCATTTTTCGTAATCCTTTAAAAAACAACAAGTGAAATCAGCTCAGTTACCATGAGATTGTAAGCTCGAATCCCAGGCAGACACCATGATTTTCGAGATCCGTAGAATTTATCCGAATCTTTATCAGTTGAATTGCCAAAGCAATCATTCATCACACATAGCATTAGATCTCAGATGGTGTTGTTATTAAGATTCAATGTTGTGAAGCTAGCATGATTTTTTTTAAATCGGTTAGATTCAAGCCTAATTTTTTTGGTACTTACAGAGGATCTCATAATATTTAATTTTTTTTCAGAACAAACCGAAATGTGTATTGGATATGTAGCATTAGAATTGAATCTTAGATTATTTTTCTAAGGTCTTGAAGACATTCTTTAGCTTCTGTAGTGGTTAAGAACCCTTCAATCTGACCTAGAACGGTTGGTAAACCAATAGATTTAGCATTGGATTTGAGAGAAGGCTCTCTCACGAGCAGGTTTCCAAAGGCCATCAAATACTTACCGATGTTATCATTCTCTTGCTCTTGAGCCAAGAATTTTCGACCAAGCTCAAGCAATTTTGGGCATTTGTCAGAACCTTTCGACTCGGGGTAAAGCACCGAGAGGTTGAACACGAGTGTTGAAATAGCATTTCTCAACAATTTGTTTGATAAGTTCTGAGTTGTCAATTTCTCAAGAGCATCAAGAACAAGGTCACCGTTATTGATAATGGAATATCTGTTACTCGTGTGTTTAGCAAGGTTGCAAAGCGTTCTCAATGCCATCGCCTTTGCAACATCATTAGGATGTGAGCACGCGAAACCAGAAAGCAATGAAACGAGGCTATAGCCAGCGTCAACTCCTGCAAAGAACTTTTCAGAATTTGGATGAAGTACAACTAATCTGAAGAGATCAAGGACGGGAAGAATGACATCACCAGGCCACTTTAGTAATTTTTGAGTGAGAACCACAGATTCCATGTCAGTGATTGATGAAGAGTGATAGAGCTGGACCCCTTTAAGTGTCTCAACCAAGCTCAAAACGGCTTTCTTATCTTTTTCCTCCAAATTAAGAGTAGGATCGCTGACCTGTGTCTCCAGCAGCTTCTTTGTCATTGCATCGAAATTTCCTCCTTCGAAATAGATC
>ENA-UOUE01000001-UOUE01000001.1-compost-metagenome-genome-assembly--contig:-NODE-1-length-139856-cov-9.988861_pt1 | contig 139856 bp, 108 predicted proteins | sample MGYA00238146_ERZ747223 | MGnify/ENA primary metagenome ERZ747223 (study PRJEB28781, sample SAMN06268865) | compost metagenome | isolation source: single cell | place: USA: California, Emeryville, Joint... | reverse complement strand
CACTAATTTAGGTTGTAAATAAATGGAGTTTTCATTGACCTGAATTCCAACCAAAACCCTCATGACAAGCTTATTTCTAACCCACTTTAAATCGCCTCCATCCAGCAACAATATGAGAACTCCAATCTTAAACGCTTAGTTATTTGCCTCGAAGACATAAATCATACTGGAGCAAACTTCTAATTCTATTGTTATCCGACGGTCATAACGGTAATTATACCACTCCATCTCATACTAACCATTTAACAGTATATATATAACTCTCATTCTTCTTGTCTTAGCCGAAGAATCCAAACCATTTCACACTCTTGTTCAGCTTAGCATTGTTTCCAATCACCCTCTACTAACCCGACACTATTAAACCACTCTTAACTGAACCAATTTCCACATTTTATTCAAAAACCGGTAAACGACCATCCTCTAATTGCGACAATTTCTTCTACTGCAACTACTGTGTCAGAGAACGAAGAACATTAAATTTTTAATCCAAATTATCGTTAATTAAAATCTAACCCGCCGAGCCTTATTCCATCCAGTAGCTCGAGCTAATTTAAATACTCGCATTATCCCACAGAAACACAAACTAACAAATAATAACAAAACTCGAATCATTATCCACAATACTACCATGTACAAAAATCTCATTGTAATTTTTGCTGCAAGCCTTCTTATCTGTGGCGCCCTTGCACAAAACAACACCTGCGAGACTTGTCCCGGTGGCTGTTTCCTAAACAGCGTGCGTGAGAGATGCACCGCCTGCCCTGCAGGCTGCATGAACTGCTCTGACTCCAACACATGCTTGCAATGCTACCCTGGATATTTCCTCAACGAAGAACAAAACTGCGTGAGCTGCGGAGTCTACGGCTGCAAGACTTGTACCGGGCCTCATAAATGCACTGCATGTGAGCCTTCCTACTTCCTCTCAAGCCCTAGTCAATGCGACCAATGCAACGCGCTCTGTGACGTCTGCGCTAATGCCAAATACTGCAAAACATGCCAACCTGGACAAGGATTCGGCATTTTCCTTAACCAAATGGACGGTAGCTGCAACGTGTGCTCTGAGGGCTGCCTCGCCTGCATGAATTCGCAATATTGCACGAAATGCGCTCTTGGTTACACCCTTAAGAACGGACAATGCACGCAATGCCAGGACGTAGGCTGCATCACCTGTGATAAAGACTCTTCAGTTTGCTCAAAATGCGGCCCAGGCTTCTATCTCTCCAATGGAGAATGCGTCCCATGTGGTATGGGTTGCCTGAGCTGCAGCAACTTTGCGACTTGCGATACTTGCGCAAAGGGCCTTTATAAAAATTCCAATGGAGGATGCACTCCTTGCATGGCGTATTGCGTTTCGTGTCAAGATGGAAAGACTTGTGATACTTGTTTCAATGGGTATCAGTTTGATGCCGAGAAAAATGAATGCACGCTGTGCGCTTCTGATTGCGCTTTCACTACGCCCTTCTGAGAAAGGTGACGCTAAGTATGAAATTTGATTTGACGTGAATTTTATGAGAAATTGCTAACAAATGTTTCAATTCGACTCCAATTTAATTTCTTGTCAAGTTAAATTGTCTAGTAAATATGTATCTGAATCTGAATATATAGCATATACCAACCTACTAATTCAATCAATCAGCGTATTTTTCATGCTTGTCAGCGTATGGTAACCTAGGAATAAAATATCAAAACTTCCTTTGCACAATGCAGAGAAGAGTCTCTGTTAAAGATGAATGAACTGGATTCCATTCAGTGGTATCAGAGAATGGCTTTTTATTCAAGAAATCGAAAATTTTATAGCTTAACTGCTTTAAATTATACGAGATATGACAAGCATTGAGTTTAGAACCTATTGTGTTGTTTATTTTATCTCAAACGGACTCATTTTCGATGTAGATCTCGCCAATTCTCATATAAATATATCTACTTCAGCAAAATGCTTTTCGTGAAAGCTATGACTTCCTCTGTTAAGACTTTTGAACTTACAATCCAAATTCTCCATATTTCGTTTGAGGAGAGAGAAGAATGAAGAATCAGACGCTGCTCAATGCCTAAATTCTTACAAAATTCGGAGTTATGTGGTAAGAAAGTACGAAAAGCGATATATTCTTGGTGTTAGTCTTCAAATAAGGTCAATTCGTTCCTGGTGATACTTCACCCTCGTTGCAACTGAATAATTATATAACTCGAGTTAAAATTAGCTCCAAACTTTTTGATAATCAACGTATAATTCTCGTCTCGGATCAAAGTTTACCGTTTAGTCTGAAACGGAAAAACCTTTGAGTTAGGAGCTCAAGGGGCAACGGTAAACTTCCTATAGCCAAACCTCACTCAGATAACTCTCTAATCGTATGGTTTAGAATTCAGGTTCAATCCTTTACCCATTGGTTTGCCTTCCTTGTAGATACATACTTTCTCCAAAGATATCTAACCTTCGCTTCAGCAAACTCGGCATCTATCCTCCTTTAGTAATGTTTCACAATGTTTCTAAGTGACCAAGGCACTTCTAATTTATTTGGGAGAAGCGAAATTTTCATTATTGCGCAGATCTATAATACATAAAATTACACAATCAGCAGCCGGAGGCGACCCAAGCTCACAAATAAACAAATCTACATGAAATAAAACTACAACCAAAATTAGTTGAGACATTCAACACAGTAATATAATCCATCTCTACGTTGCTCTAGCAGCAAATCAGAAATACGTTTTTCTGTCCGCAAGCCTTCCAGACCCACTGGCTGGGGCTTCATACTTCCTCATGACAAACGACTCCAAATTATTCTTTAAATTCTTATAGATCGCTCTGTATGGTTGTCGTTTCTTGCTTTTGTGCTTGGCTTGAATTTGATAGTGGCACTTCTTGCAGTATCCGCTCTCGAAATTGACCTCATGGTCACATTTCCATGGCTTTACAGTAAGATGAGTCTCATCTTCTTTTTTAATAAAGCGTCGTCGAATCCCCAAAGGCTTTCCGGTAAGAAGCATTTGTCTAAGATGGTTTTCCAGAACGTTGGAATCATCTTCTTCATTATCAGCTTGTAGGCTTTTGTTGATCTGTGCCTGATCGTCGCAAGATTTCTGTATCAGTTTGTATAGTGCTGTTTTATCTCGCTTTGAGCCAGAGCTCTTCTGGCTCTTACAAGAAGAAGATGTCTGACTCATTGATTCATCCTCTTCCTTTATGGCAATTAACTCTCTTTCTCTCTCAGCAGAGTCAATGGACTCGCTTTCGACTTTGACTTTTGAGTCGTTTGCTCTGACTTGGTCAAGGAAATTTTGTATTTTACACAAGGTCACCATATGCATCATGGTCATCATAGTTGTGACTTCGAAAGGGCTCGAAGGGTAAGCAGTGAAAGGCAGCATTTGAGTAGCGTTTGAGGAGAAAAGAAAAGTGTTAGAGTGATTTAGAAGTGATTATAGAAAGAAATTAGCTCGATGTAAATATAGCACCTGAGAATAAAAAAACGATAAAAACGCCCAGCTTTAGTTAAACATTTAGTAATTAATTTACCTCGGAAAGTGATAACATAACGGACTAATCGCTTAATGCAAAACAGACAACTTTTATCTCGTCGCTACCTTGTCGGACGGACCTAGCAGGACGCTTTGAGAGCGACCATTGATAAAAATTAAGGATGAAAGTGATGAATCTACTTTCGAAAATGGACTAATGCTACAGAGTAGCCTCCCATTTGCGATATTTTTGCGGAATCGTCGTTGAAAAATCAAAATATGAATGATGTCATTGGACAGAAACAAACTGATAGGACACGTGCAAACAAATAAAAAGTAAGCTAAATTAAGCGTTGTGATTCGAAAAAACGGCGAATGTAGATTGAAGTTAATCAAATCTGATAAAACCACGTGTTTTGGACGTCTCTGGGTTCGTAACTGAAGGGAAATGCTATTTTGCATACTCTCAAATGAATCTCGAGTAGAGTAGAGAGCAGCTTATGCAAGGTTCAAGAGGATTCAAATCCCACGTGAGAAGCAATATATACAAGAGAGTTAAACGGAAAGCGGCTGTTCGTTTTGATTATATCTAATTTTGCATTGTCCGTTTATTTTTTTGGAGGTCAATGCAAAAGGAATAATGACCTGAAGATTTCTAACTTCAGGGAACTCAGTTCAAAATGCAGCAAATCACGAAAAAGCATACCAATTCTCTACAAAAATGATTGGAATCGGATCGAACTCAATCCATCAGATGATGCAGTACTTTGAATGGTTTTAGTCTTATGCTTGGCGTTTGAATGTGAAATTGTCTGCACTTGTTAGAGAGCAATGAAGGGATATTGCATTGCAGTTTCAAAAACTCAACGTGGATATCGGGTTTGTTATTACTATAGAACAACGAGCATGAAAGGGAAATCAAGGGAAATTTCCCTTTTGGACAAGTCATCAGTGAGACTTGAATCAGTATCCGTACTTAGAAACTATCTTGATCCATATTAGTTGAACTAAAATCAATCAAACTCTTTCCCTCCGGATTCACCTCCAATTTCTTACTATTCAATCCTACCTTTTGATGATATACCACGAGGTAACAGCGATGATAACAAAGGAAAATATGTAGACTAATCGAATTGACGATTGATAAATTTCATTTCAAGGTGTGCTAAGTGACAAAAAACGGTGTAACTAAATAAGCATTTAGTAAATATGAAACAAAATTCCACAGATCTCCCAATAAAAATAATTTCCCTTGGAAAACCCGTCATTTATTTCGTTGGGCTGCTAAACTTCCTCGAAAGAAAAGAAAGCTCTTCTGAAGTCCTTTCACAAAAACCATTAAAATTTGCTAATAACTCACTGCTTACCTGAGAATACCGTCTCTCTCGCTGCGCCTCTCCTTTGCTTTTCTCATCTTCTCCTCTCTCTCAATCGCCAGCTGCTTTAAATGCCGCGCTCTTTCTTCCTTCGTTGCATATTTCTAATGTGCTGATAAGGGAACTATCTCATCCACACTCATCTTACCAAACTCTCCACAGCGGACGCATCGACCACATTCGACGATTTTTTCTCTCGGCTCTCTTCCAAAAACCTACTGATCTTATTCAAATCGTTATGTATCTTATTCCGAAGCTCGGCGCTTAATGCCACAGCCTTCGTTTCAATATTATTCTTCGCCTTTTTTTCCAAAACAGTAAAATTTTCAGTCAATTCTCCAAATACTTACCGCTTGTGATGTTTTTAACACCGGCAGCGCCTGCTTATGTATCAGCCTATTGAGATCCTTGAAAGCTCGGACTCTCTCACTATTGTTATTCAAATGGCGCCTTCTCTCCTTCTTAGTCTCTTCGATCGGCTGAGGCTCTAATGTTACCATAATCAACTCAGCTATTCTCAACAAAATTACCTTTAAGAAGATCCAGGAGGTGCTCGTCCTCCAGTCCGTTCTTCACAATTTCCACATATTCAAATTTCAACTGCTCGTTGTTGGTCTGTATTTCATCATACAGCATCGATGCAACCTTCGTGTTCTTTATCAATTTCTGTTGTCGTTGAATCCGCGCTCGCATTTTATCAAGTTCCGCATCAAGGTTATCCGTATTGAAATGCTCGTCCTCTGTAATCAGCTTCTTTGCCCCAAAAAACCGAGAAGTTTGGAGCTCATTCGTGGGAATCCGCTCCACGACGCTATCGTAAACGATGCTTGGAAGGATGACTTTCTTCCCGTTACGAGCAGGCGTGGATTTCCATACGTGATTTACATTGAGTTGTTTCAAGGTATCGTCTACTTCTGGATAAGCAAAGCGTTGAGTTAGTCACGACAAATGTAAGTGATTACGCTCATAGCTGCGTTTATGGTCATTTGGAGAGGTGAGGCGGCTCCCCATGACCGTCTTGACCTCGTTCAGTAGATTTTCGATGGTCATTGAGGAATTTTTAAGTTTATTGATATCCTAATAATAAAAAGGCTAAGCGCTGTGTATTCGACTGAAAAGTCTACTAATGGAGCAAAACTTCGCGCTGGTTTCGGCATGTTTAGTTTAAATTGTTCTAGTCCTTCAGATTTCGAATGGCGCAGGATGGTAGCAAGGTCGTAGTTCGTCGGTCTCTGCTTTTGGCTATGTTTCGGTGACTTCGAGGGTTTTCCTTGTTGTAAATGGCCTTTTTCTTGCATGACGATCTGAACCTTTTCTTTGAGATGCTCCTTGTAATTTTGATTAAAATCTTCAAACACACGGAATTTTTCCGGTGAGTTTTTGTCACAAACCAAAAGTATTGTGAAATTTTCGCCGCAGCCGACATCATAGACCTAACAACAGCACAGCTGAGTAAAGAACGCGCGCAGATAAGGGTAGCTACCTTAAAATCCAAGAGGTCGAGAACTAAAGTTGGTGAGAATACATTGGCTGGAGAAGCATAGCCTAGGCAGTTATCAGTGCTTTTTACATGAGAAATCACAGTTGAATTCGCATTTATCTTACCTATCTCCCCAAGTAAAAAGCCTTCCGCTTCGATCGATTGCTGCGTTATGATAAGGGCCGGAACAGATCTTGATAAAAAATGAAGAGTCTTTCTGCGATTGGTAATTCGGAGTCATTTTCTTGGGAGTAAAGTATTCCTAAACAATGAGATTTTGTAAATTTCTCTTTAATAAAAGCGATATTTACAAGATTCTTGTAAACGTGCTCGCCGTCGTAAGGATTCAGCATGGTCATTTTGCCCCAAGTATAAATATCGCCATGACTTGTCAAAGCACAAGAGTGAGACAGCCCTGCGCTGGCTTGCACGATCCTCACGCCCTCTAATGCTTGTATCTATGATAGATGGATATATATATGCATTCGCTGTGGGCTATAAAAAAATTCAATACTCTTTTCGGACGGTTTTCTTCGAGCTTCATATGCAAATCTGCGCCTATTGAGTGTCCAAGCCTTCCATCTGACCCATCGCCCCAAGAATAGATAAACCCATCCTTATCCCACGCTAATGAGTGGTGCCTCCCGCTTGCTATCCCAACAATCTTTATTTTCTATCACATCAGTCATTTATGAATTCATAACGCTCATAGTACATCAAACAGCTTTATTGGCAGCGGCGAAAACGGCTTCTGGAGTATCTGCCCAAGACCTAGTACGCCATGCGCCTCACAACCAACCGCATAGACCCTTTTCTCGCTTATCTACGGCCAAGTCATATATAGATATATCACTGTTTTGGTCATTACAAAAAATGAATGGTCCTTCCCAGCGACAACATCACACCAATCCATCTTTTTCTGCGTTTCTGGTATTATTCTCTTCTCATGGTAGAATCTATTGAGTATGGACATTTTCTGCTGACGTTTCGCATAGACTTCTTCCAAATGCTTTTCATCTGGATCGAAATGCTTACTCGAGATCAACACAGGAGTCAAATAATTCATAGCTTTCTTTTCAACTTGCAAAGGGAAGAATTTTAAGCCTTTTCTTATCGATATTAATACCCAGCTTTCCATAGTTCGCTTCTCCCCAGCCAAACAACTCATCTTGATCGTTTATCGCAAAAGCGTGGTTCTCTCCGCAGGCGTATTTCACGATTTTATGAGCATTGAGATCACGGACTTGCACAGGCAGTTTTTCTCTGAATATTTTAGTCCCGTGGCCCAGTTGTCCCATCATGCCTTCTCCCAAAGACCAAAGCCTTTCTTGGTCTTGAATGATGGTGAACAAAGGATGCATTCAGGGAAATTACCGTCCAATAGCAGTGTAAATTTCAAGCCACATTTTAGCGACACGAATTTTGGAGGTTTTTCGGCTTTGGCCAACGATTTGTCCAGAATTGGCGAGGGAGTCCCCTCAGAGTTTTGTGCCTGCGGCTTAGTAACCCCAGATTTTTGATTTTCCTGGTTCTTGATTGATCCTCTGGGTTCTTTATTGATAAGAGTAGCATGATCTAACACTCTCATTAGTTTCAATTACCTTTTGTTGACTTAGTCGGACTGGGATTGCTTTCTTCCTGTAAATTTTCCTCTTTCTTCGCTTCTTCATGTGTCAGCAGGCGCTTAATTCTTTGTAACGAAAGATAGGTGTTCGCATTGTTATTTAGACGAAAATTTGAGGATTACATGGGATCTCTAACATTGAGAGAGGTGCAAAACGGAGCTGTAGACTCACTGCCGAAGTAAAGCACGACCGATGGTGTTTCTTGCACAGATGGACGCTTTGAATTGAGACCTTCAGCCATACAAAATTATTAAATTTTATTCTTTGCTGACTCGTGCCAATTGCATTAAAATCCCAATATTATGCTTCATGACAAGGCTAGCCTCTGTTTCGATCTATTTAAAGGTAAACCTCATTCATCTCAGTCATTTTGAACTGAGACCATGGATAATCTTCACGCTCTATGTCTTAAACAACTCATCTAACACTAATGAGCACTTTCTATTTAAAAGTTTCTACAAGAATCACATTTTTCTCTCTAAAATCTTCCAAATCAATCAAATCTCAATTAAATGAAGTATCTCGTTTTTGATGTCCGTATTGATTTAGTAAAGACTAACGAATAAAGGATCATACTAGACAAGAAATCTACTCTATCATTAAAATTCAGAAAGTAAAAATCCGCAAAAATCTTGCTCTAATATCAAAAATATTTGTTCAAACCAACTTCGAGCCAAAACAATAAATTTCCTCACGCAGCTCTCTCAGACATCGCATTTCCATTGCCAGGATTAGCCTGGGTCTGTGTCGCGCCTTGCGCATTGTTATTTAACATATGCGTCAAAATTTCCTTCGTATATTTCAGTCTCTTCGCCATTTCCGTATTGCTGCTCTCTAACGCGCTCGCGAGCGGATAGTTCGATCTTTCCCCTTTCTTGTTAACATAAGTAACAATCTTATTCTCAGAACTGAGGATAATCTCAGTCTTATCAGTGAAATTGACCTGTACGATCTTATTGCTGAGCCTAAACATGATCGCATGCTTGGTCTTCATCCATTTCTTCACATAAACAGTGCCCATCTTCTTCAGCTCCTCTTCCGTGTATTGATTCGCTTCAGAATCGGTCTTGTTATCTCCTTCTAAATAGCTCCTGAAATGCTGCAAAAGCGTGACCTTCTTCTGCAATTCCTTCGGATAATCCGATAGAGTATGGGAGGTAACGATGTCCTGCTTGTCAGAAGGTCTGCGCTCCATGTACTCAAACGCCGAACCTTTCGGCTCGAGCACTATCTTTGAAGAATCATTGAAAAATACTCCGGTAGCGCCGTTGGAAAGCAGGTACCCGAGGCCGTATTTCGAGGAGTAATCGACCCATTTCTTCACGAAGACCTCAGTGCTCTTGGTGTTTTTCTGAGAGGTCAGCATTCCAGTGCTCGAGGTCACCTGGAAATTATTCGTGGTCTTCATATTCTGAGACGATCTGAAATCTTTTGTCGTTGTACCGAATTTAAGATTCGAGTCTTTGACCGAATTCGTGTTGTTGAAGCCATTTACCGTTTGAGTCGGGTTCCAATTAAGGTTTGTATTAGTGTCCCGCGGCGTTCCATTCACTCCTTTGCTACCACTGCCTTCTTTCGTTGAAGAGACCGCTTGAGTGCTAACGAGGTTATTTCGTTGGTTAAGAGGAAGTTTCGCGTTGTTTCCTAAGTCTATTGGCGTTGTATCGCCCATCTTCAGCCCGCTGGTGGATGACTTGATTCCGTTTCCTTGTGGAAGGAATTGCTTGAGATACGTAGCCGAAGGAGGGCAAGCAAGTGTCGAAGATGGCAGCGCTTTTGGGATAGTGCCGCCGTGATTGATGAAAGGGTGCTGGAGGATCTCATCCAATGAAGGTCTCCGCGCCGGGTCAAGGTTAAGGATACGAGTGATAAGGCCTTTCGCGGCATCAGACAGAGGAACATGCTCAGGGAATGAGTACGAGTTCATTTTGATCTTTTTATACGTCGTTTTGACGTCAGGAGTCTCGAAGGGAGGCTTGCCGACGAGAAGAGTATAGATGATGACACCGAGTGACCAGACGTCAACCTCGTATGAGTGGCCGATCTTCCCATCAAGGACTTCGGGTGCGATGTAGTTTGGAGTACCGCAGATCGTGCGCTTTTTCTCTCCATCGAACTCAAGCTTCGTCGCGAGACCGAAATCACCGATCTTGATCTCCATTTTCTCGTTCAAAAACAGGTTACCAAGCTTCAAATCACGGTGGATAACGCGATTGCTGTGGAGATACTTGAGGGCGGACACGATCTGCACCACGTAGACTTGAACCTCGAACTCAGTGAGTCTTTTTCGGCGTTTCAGCAGCTCATTTAGCGTCTGGTTGGTGCAAAGTTCAAGGAGAATGTACACGTTCTCTGAGTCTTCGAATACATGCTCAAAATTGACAATATGGAGGTGATGAAGGGATTTGTGGATCTTTATTTCAGAAATAAGCTTCTGTCTGGCTCGTGACTTTGTCAGCGAGGATTTCACGATGATTTTCGCGGCTTGAACTCGCTTGGTTTCTTGGTTCGTGACTTCGAAACATTTTGCAAAACCTCCCTTGCCGAGCAATTTGCCACGAAGATATCGCTTGACGGCTGAATCGCCATTCACTTTCGTGATTTTCTCTTCTATGATAATCGGCTGATCGGGGTTATCAGCAGTGACGTTTTTGCTTTGAGTAGCAGTTTCTTTGTCCATGCCCAACTGAATAGCGTTCGTAACTGTGCTTTTTAATTTAATTTTTGTATAAAAAGCGGCGTTGAATTAAATGATAGCAGCTGTTAAATTTGAATAGTCAAGTCAGTTTCATCTTTGACTTGAAGAAGAGCTAATGCAGATCATCTTGTTGATTCTCTCGTGGCATCTGAGAGATATATCAGAATATTGATATTCGAGGTGTAATAGTTTTCTAATTGCTAATAATTAGTGAAATTCGGGAAATTATTGAAAGGAATGAGGTCTCAATCGACAAGAGGCTTTTGAAAATGAAGGAAGAAGCAGCTTTGTGAGGAAAAGGTTCAAAATTATGATTTTTTACCGAGTCTAGAGTCTTATTTCTATGGGATGCTGCTTTTATTGGCTTACAGGGTGTCTGCTATACTCAGCAGCTTTCTATACTCTCTAAAGACGTCACAAATAAGTGCATAGCTGATTTATCTTAGGGATTTAATTTTGAAGAGAATTTTTCGGTGTGGGCAGTTTGGCTTTTATTCATAACATATGTGAAGAGAATAATTCAGAAGGGATAATTCAGTAACGCGAGTCTCGGCTAAAAATCTATGCAATTTGAAAAGCTGATGATGGATCGTTATCCCATGATTTAACGTGGTGAGAAGTTAAGTAATTAGGAGATACATATGAACTTGCACGCAACTTCGTCGTCGGCTAATCTACTCTTCACAAAAACAACTTTACAAAGAAATAGAGCACAGCTGTCCCGATTCAGGCAGCAGCAGGTCACATACATTTCTGAACTTTCCTTCAATGTAGTTATTATTACCAATAATCCCCATGAAGAAAACAAAGAATCCACATGAAATTAGATCCTACAACTGCCAAACGCCATCATTGTTCGGGTCTATCAACTGATTAAATCAATAAAATTATGTTGAGATCCTCGCGAAAAGAAGTTTGAAATTTATTAAATTTGAGTTTGGATCAAAGAAAGAAACTTTTTTCAATAAATAAGTAAACAATCAATAAGTGAGATAGCACATGTGAATCAACTGAGATCAAAAAAGTCAGCATAGTATTGATTAACTCTAAGGATTCAGCTCAAAAAACAAAGTTGTCCATAGTGGTTCCAAAATATTATTCCGAAGCACCAGCTTCGTTCAAATCAGGTCTCAGTCTCAGCATTCTCAAAGCGCGTTAATTAAGTCAAAAACTCGAAGTAACCAGAATGTTAATCACTCCTACGAAAATATACAGAATTTGAACTTATCAGAGAGCGCGTTAAAACATCGATAATTTCTTCCTCTTCTTTATGCATATGATGGAACACGGACATTCAATCGGCCTTCAAACAAACAACGCCTCACATAATGATGATGACATCATTTGCTACTTAAAGCTTAATTTTACGCTTCTAATGGATTTTTTCAAGATTGGTGCTTTAAATCACCACCGACTTGAATTTCTACCCAAGAACCATACTAAACTTTGAATTTTGAGTAATGCGCGAATGTCCTTTACATTGATACATATCTGGACCCTCAGTCCATAAGACCTCTACCAAAAATTTAATTTTTATTAATTCCGCTTCTCCGGAACTCTGAACACAGTACAACGCGGGCTTTTTTTTCTAATTTAATTAATTAAGAGTGCTTCTAGAATGCATTCAATTAATTAAGATCGTTTCCGTGTTCCTCTATACTGTTCTGATTCCCTCGAAGGAATTAATTTACATTCTCGAAAATCGAACAAATTCGCCTCAAGTCTCAAAATTTCTTCATGAAAGCTATTCAAATTTCTTTGATAGTTGGGCTCTGATGCCCTGTTTTTCGACCCAACCTATTCTATTTTACAGCAAATCCATTCGACCGTGAGCTATGGCGCACATTATCTTGAATGAAACTTTTGAATTAGCTTAGATCCTCGAAATTGATTCGTTTGGGAGCCGATTGATACCCAACAAATGTCCTTAAACTTTTTGAACATTAGAGAAATTCTTGCTTACTTTTCGACAATAGAAATGCCTGAAATTGCTCCGTGAACGAACTCGTTTTAATCCACGATGAGCAGTCGAATTTGAACCTATTAGTGAACCTCTGTAACTAATCTAATAGCTAGCCTTGCTTTTCTACACAGGATTAACTGTCTCTAAAGTTACTATCTAAGCTGCCCTACACTCATCAAAGAATTTATGCCACGCTGTCAATGAATCGTGAGATAGCTGCGCTTCAAGAAGCCTTGGGGTTCTCAAAAGGGCAGTGTTCGATGGACAAGTAAAACTTCGATTTTGTTTCTAACTACCTAATTTATTCAGATGCATTCCTCGTTCGTGCTGTCCCGAATCGATCAACTGGCGTAGTAATGCCTCTCTAACCTTCTTTACGAAAATCAAAAAGAATATATGATTAGCTCACTGAAGTTTCTTTTTGGGCATTTCTTACTGTATGCTTTCATTCTCAAAGTATCGATTTTATAAATTGTTAGGTGGTATGGAGTCTAAGAATGTGTTCTCTGTGATTAACGTTGGATTTTATGCAATAGAAAAGCGAAGAATAATTGATAGAAGTTCTACGTGTTCCGAAGATTGAAAAAATTTGGTTGATAATTTTAATTTCGAGAGTTCCATTATCGAATGTTTTAGAGATTTTATAAGTTATGATCTAAATGTTCGTTCAATGATGTTCTAAAAATCAGCAATTACGTTCAACATAGGGTGCAAATTTGTAATCTCATAAATTTTGGGAACAAAATCCTTTCATCAACAAACACAGGTTCAGATATCGCCACAAATGCAGGTAAGTAAAGCTTACTACGAGATCACAATGGACATCGAAGAGCCTTTTTGGAGCTATTCCCCGGAATATTCATCCAAGAGCACCAGCACAAATTACGAGGCAGATCTCGTTCAATCAAACGATAGATCAGTCAGCATGTCATCAGACAACAGTATGACAAGCACGGCTGAAGAAAGAAAGACAGGCGAGTTGAGTCCTAGCCTTACGAAATTGAGGGGAGCCGACCACCGCTCATCTTGCAAGAAAAATTCATTGAAATTTTGCAGAAGGATATCTAAATCCCTCATTGATATGACCAGCAGCAATAGCACTAACGATCTTTCAAACACTGTCCAGAAGCTCGTTGAGTTTATCCAAGCTATCGTTGAAAAGCAAATCGATCTGCTTGGAGGCTCGATCAGGGACTCCAAGGGGCTGGAGAGGCTGCATTTGGACTTCGTGAGGAAAGTCTGGGAGAAAAACAGAGAGATTCTCTCTGAGAAGAAGAACAATAAGCTATCTCTCGTGAATTTTGAGGAATGGAACAAGCTGTTCAGTTTCAAAGGATTTTGCGACCGCCTTGAAGGCACCAGCAATAGCTTCGGCCAACTCTTCAAATTAATCGAGATGCCTTCGGAGATTCTTTCCAAGGCATTTATTGGATTTTATTCCAAGATCCTCTACACCCTCAACGTCTTGATGCTAAACATCGTCATCTTTCTGAAGATGTTTATCGACAAAGATATCACGAAAATCATTCCTGATCTCGATAACTTTGTACTGATGACCATCGAGCCATGGATCTATAAGCATTACAACCATACAAAAGCGAAGTTCGCATTGGAGTGCTGCTCGGCTTGCAAGATCTGCCGCTCAAGCCTTCTCCCGAAGAATTTAATGGAAAAGCTGTCGAACGCGCGCGTTCGATACCAGGCAGTGAAAAAGATATTCGAAAAGTACCTCCTTGAGTTATCGATGGATCAGACAGCGAGTCTCGATGCGTCGATTATCCCGTTTTTAACTTATGAGATTTGGAACTAGAAGTAGGGGTTCATACAGAAGGCCTAAGCCTAACTAAAGTATGTGAATTGTGTTAATTTCAATAGCTTTCCACTGGAGTTAAATGTCTTCAAGTCACATTTACTACAGTTTTGTGTCTTTTCAACTGTAGTGCTTAAATCTCCATGCTTTTCACTAATTTGTTGACTGTTATTATTATAAAATGAATGAGAAGTAATGAAGACAGATCATTTTTTTTTGAATTCAAGTCCGAGTTCAATGAAAATGGTTAAGCTAATTCATAATACCAACACCAAAAATCCAATGACTTTCTTCTCCTAGTACAAATACGAATCCTATTGTGTTTATGACTTGCACAATAGAGAGTGTTATATGTAATTGACGATTTAGAAGAATTTGGAACTTTTCAGAAATCAGAATTATTTCAAACTTCGATTAATTAAGGAATACATAAGTGAATTGGACTGAGCTTGGATTTTTCGATCTATTTTCTGAATAATTTATGAAATTTGTAAGGGAAAATTGCGTTCGGAGGCACTTGATGGAAAGAGAACATCGAGAGATGTCAGTTTCATTAAGACTAGGTCAAGTGGTTCAAGTAGAATAAGAATTGCATCAGAAATCGTTGGATTGACGAAATCCATCAAGCATATAGTAGAAGAGCGTTATTTTTACGCAAGTTCCTCATTAAGCAATAACGTGAACTGAGGAGAGAGCATTGGTATCGGCCGAAACTCGATCGTAAATTCACTATGCTCATTCTTGATTAATTTATGTACATTCCTTGATAATATAGAACAACGTCTCTTCTCTCTTGATAATATAGCACAGCGTCTCTTCTCTCTTGTCCTTTATGGTGGATAGAAAGCGCTTCCTCCCAAAGAAATTCTCTTGATACTTTTCTGAAAGCTTGAAAAATTAAAATGTTCACTTAGTTTATTATCAAAGTTTTCGTTTTAACCTTGAGGAGTGTACTTCACAAATCGCCGCAACTGGTTTTGGGAACTATATATTACATGTACTCAAAGGGTTTTGTTACCATAGTGGGACAAAAGCGCACAAGCACTCGACTGCCATGGTTCAGAACCCTATCACCAAGAATCTATTGTAACAAGTTCCAGATTGGCTCGTTTATGTTGTTTCGGTGTGCTAATACTTTTATTGAAGTAGTATGCATATCATTTCAATTATGAAGTTAAAATTTGTACGTCATGTTATACATACAGAGATCTTAAAAGAAATTAAACTGAATTCTGCTTTACCTAGTCCTCCTCCACCATGAAAATCTAAACAATAAATAATAGTAGCATCTAAGGAAGTTGGTCCTTGTAATAATATAGATGAGAAATGAGAAAATATTTAATGAATTACTACACAATCATAATAAGAAATATCTCAGGCATCTTAATTAAATCTATTCCGACAGCATCAGCAGATCTCTCCAAGGGTCATTCTCATAAGCAGAGCCGTCGTCGGCCGCTTTACCGATTTTATCGAAGAAGCCCGATTTTCCAGAGTCTTTGTTAGCATTTTCGTCAACCTTCATTACCTTTACTTCCATTTTGCTCTCCTTCTTTTCCACTGTCTGGCCCTTGTCAAGAACTTTCTGCTCTGTAGTTTCAACCTTTTTTTCATAATATAAGCAATCTTCCAAATCTATTATTCCTTCGCTCATTGCAAGAAGGTCGTTGATGATGCTTTTGCTCGCTAAATAATATTTGTTTATAACGACGCAAATTTGAATACTCTTATGCGGACTCTGGTTAACTCCAGGTAATTAATACTGACTTCGACTCCTTCTGACCAGCAAAATAATATCATACTTCGTGTTTGCTCATCAGTTCATTTGATTTAACGATCGCTAGCGGTATCTTTCACGGCTCCAAGGGTTATTCACGCGCTTTCTACGATGATTATCCATTGAGAGTATTGCAACGTAAGTTTTTTTGGAAATTCATCTCCAGTGCGTTTATGTAAACTTATTTGAAAAATTTAAATTATGGAAGACTTCGACCTCGACCAGAAACTTGTAGACGTGAGGCAAAGACTGCAGGAAATCAAGTATTTGACTCCATTTCGCATTTGATATACAACTCTTAGTTTTGAAGCCTTTAAACGCAGTATTGTTGACGGCGAGCTGATTTTCCAAGCTTCCAGTGCCACATTGAAATGGAAAGAGCAAATCCAGCAGCTGAAAACCGACCTGATGTTTTACCTCGAGGACGAGCTTGACAAGCTGCTCGATACCGTGGTCCACCACATCGAAACATCGTTTGATCGGCTTAAAGACACTGCGATTTACTACAAGAGCTTTTTAGCGAACTTTGGAAACTCGTCGGGAAAACTATCAAGTCTTCTTCCGCAGCAGATTGAGCTTTTTCGCAAGGACTGCGAGCAGTTCCAAGCCACGAATTTGAATTTTAAGCTGCAGCAGCTCATTGATGTTTCAAAGGAAATGGCGAATAAGTGCTGGAAGACGCTTATTTTCCCTATCGTTGACTCTGACCTCAATTTCCAGTCTTTCCGCAGCCAGAAAGAGTCGCTGAACTTTAATACGGATAATAAATTCACTGTGCATAATAACAAAGAAATCGTGATCAGTCCGGGCACTTGGTTGACTCCGGTTCGCTTGCTCGAGACACGGAAGTATAAAAAGAGCTATAGTCTCGCGGAAAACCGCAAGATACACTCCAATCCGAATTTTTCAAACTCTGGTGAGAGCATTTTCTTCAGCCAAATACAAAATGACGTTTTCCTTTGGAAGGCTGATTATAAGAGCTTTTACTTCTACAACGCCGCAAAAAATCATACCGTGCGCAGCAATCTGTCTAATTTCACTGTATTTAACCTCGTTCCCGCGCAAAAGGACTCGTCTCGCTATTGGCTGGTGTCGGTGATGAATAACCGCTCGAATTACCTTTCAGTCTCGAATTATGACGTGCTGGTGTGGGATATGCTAAAAGATCGTCCCAGCAGCAATTCCGGGTATCTGAATGCCTCGAGAGACGTCCTTACAATCAGATTAGATGCGTTGAACATCGCGGTGTATCCGAAACCAACACTGGCGATTTTAATGGGAGACCAGAGTATCTCGTACTGGGCTCGCGGGAGCCGAGAGGCGTTTGATCTCGTGTCTGATGAAGTGTTGATGGGGAGTCTCGAAAATAAATATAAAGGGATATATCTCGCTGGTGAGACGACACTTGTGATTGTAAAAACGATCATTCATCCCTCGCCGATCCACTACGTTGATAGTTCCTTCAGCGAGGACACGATCGAAATGAGGAAGATCACCGTAGAAAAATCGAAATCAGGGCAGTATAGCATGACTCAGGAGGCGTCCGAGGTGCTTGATCTCATTGGTTTTATCAAGGAAAGGAACAATTTCAATTGGCTGAACGAGAGGATTTCAATCAATCAAGTCATCGTCGCTTGCCAAGCGACCAAATTAGTTGTTAGCTACGAGAACGGGTTCGTGTTTGCGATCTCGCTGATCGGGGATACGTATAAGAAGTTCGGTGGGATCAAGGTGTATTGCTTAAACTCTGATGAAGTGCAAATCAATGACTTGCTGTTGGTGAGAGAAGCGGGCTGGGATAACTTTTCAATGGTGAATGCGGGTGGACTGGGGATCCAAATAATCGACTACAACGACGGTTTTCTCAAGCCCATTCCGAAAGGGTACTACGAGGAGCATATTGAGGAGGAAATCGAGTACTATTACGATGAGACTCTGCCGAAGCCGTTTAGATTCAATCCGTTTAATCACGAAAACCTGAGGATTGAGGACGCGGTGATTTCTAATCTCCATAATAAAGGACTGGTGATTCAAAAACGCAATGGAAAATTAGTTCTGGTAGTAGTGAAACACGAATATGATGAGGTTAAAGATATCGTTCTTTATGATCTAGGGTCTCTGTAGTTTTACTATGATTTCACAAAGCTTTTCATCTGTAGTTGCTAACGGGAAAAGATCAGTAATACATGCAGTTGTCGTCATAAACATCGTGAATTAGATATCTTAGAAGAGCCTTGATTTTTAATAGAAAGCTCATGAATTTTTTGGATTTTTTGAGGCTTCTGTGTTTTCAAAGTGAAACTGCGTATTTTAAATTATTCGTGACGAAGAGCCACATAGGCATGATATATGAACATGTGTTTTTTTGGTTATTGCAGACAAAAAGTAAAGTTGTGAAGGATAAATAGAGCACGAAAAAATGCATTTTTATTACACATCACGTATAGACTCGTCGAGTTCTGCTATTCCTGAAGTCCCGTATTCTCTTTCTTTTTTGATGTCTTCAATCCCTTCTCTGAAGTCATGGAAATCGGCTTTTGCCTTTATCGTCGCTTGAGCAAACACTTTCCTTGTGCTTCGACGAGCGCAGATGGAAATCATACAATCCATTAAAATGCGACTGAACATCATGAAAGTCAATGCCATTCCGATCTAAATTTAAATTCAATTGCATTGACGAATCTCCTTAAAAATTACCTGAATCAAGAGCTTGTTGAAATTAAATTGACTCCCGCTGCCACTGCTGTCGAGGATAAAGGTTATCCCCACCATATACGTCGAGTCCTGCTGGAATCCACCACTGCTGTTTTGATACGAATGAGCGCTTTCCTGGTAATTCACGATGTTTTTTTTGCCGCCGATAGTGTATTTTCCACCAGCGAGCCTATACACGCTCAGGTTGCTCTGACAATTACTGAAATCCAAATCACATTGCCAGTCAAACACTACTCTGAATACTCCTCCTCTTTCCCGCGTTTCCGCCAGCGACGTGTTCGCTAAAGAGAGAAGATCGTCAATAGTGTATGCATTGGCAGCAGGGTTTGGATAATAAGTTAATTTGTTCGTCGTCGCTTTAGAACTTCAACGAAAAAATTAATTGAGAGACCAAATAAGCCGGAAAGTATTACAATACGTTAGGCGAGTACGAAGGGAAAGAGATCGTGGGATTTAAAAAGAGAGCTAGGTCTTCGATGCCTGATGATATAATAATATCCATTAGCTTTCCCTTGCATAGTAATCTTTACTGGTTAAGTTCACTACTTGAGGTCTTGCGTTGGGATCGTTGATTCTCGGGCAATAGTCAAGAGTATTGCCCTCACCGCAGTAATCTTGGACTTGCCCGGTGAGTGAATAGAGCTTAGTGGGGACGAAGATCGAGCTTTCGTCCATAAAAGGGAGGATCAGGTCCCCTTGGTCATAACTCACGTCTTCACAATTTTTTAAAGGCATTGAATAACGAGTTCAAGTTTACATTCACTTGTATTGAGGTTTTTTCCAAATAGTTTGCCATAGACTGCTTTCACTACCTAGGAAAAGTGATTCGCTATACGGTCTCGGCTCAGTTGGAGTTACCGTGCCGGTTCCTTGGGTGGAGATTCGGTGTGATTGGTGTATTGCGATGGAGTAGATACTGACGTATAAGATGCTCAGCAAAACCAAAAAGTAGTAAAAAAGAGCAATACACCTTGAAAGGGAGTTAGCACGTCGTGACACTAGAGAGAAGGAAGGTTACCGGTTCTCGAATCGGACCTCTTTGGGTGTTTTGTAGGCGAAGACAGAGTTGAAAAAATCGCGCATATGGTGAAGTTAGCGAATAAATTACAAAAAGAAATTGGAAAATGCTTAGAATTTAAATCACAATAACGGCTATGAGAAAATTTTCCAGGCGACTTCTTGAAATCAATGGCCTTCCCTCCCCTGGAGAGCCAATTCGCCTACCCAATGTATCTAAAACTTTCAAAATGAGGCCTATGTTACGGCAAGGTGACAAAGCAAGTCGTCAGTATGCGATTTCATATAATAGTTATTAATCTAATCAACTAAAATCTTGATTACAAGCGAATATCTAACCTGATCTTCATTGAGAGAGTATGATATTGAAATTTGTATTTGAAGGAGAAATTCACAGATGCTCCAAGCTGCCGGACAATATGTCAGGACTATTAGATGCCATCCGACTGTCATTTAAGGACACTTTGCCACCAAAGTTCAAACTAAAGTACGAGGATCCCGATGGCGATAGAGTGATTCTGTTGAACGACGAAGATTACCAAGCAATGCTCGAAATGAACACTGGAAGCAGTCCAGGCTCAGTCAAGATCTATGTTGAGGCTGCAGAGGAAGGTTTTTCAGCGAAAAGCGAGTCAATACAGCAAAGCAGCTCAGAAAACGTGGGTTTGAAGCAAGACCCGGTCGATGCTAAAGCCAATCAGGACCCTTTAGCAGGAATTAATGGGATTGAGCAAATTGAACAGACTAGCTCCGTGATTGTCATCCGTCCTAAGAAAGATGAGAATTCACCAGTCCAAAAAGATCTGCCTAAGGAGGAGGAGAAGGAGCCTGTTATCTCAAAAGAAGAGCCTGTAAAGTCACAGGAACCGGAGCCGATAAAATCGCAGGAGCCGCTGCCGAATAATGCCTCAGAAGAACCTGTGAAATTAGCTGAAAAAAGCGCTGAATCGAAGAAAGAAGAGCCTATCCTCGCGAAAGATCCTGAAGTAGAAGACGAGGACATATCTAAAGAGCTTGCTTTTGAAGAGATGCTTAAAAGAGCTGAGAATATGGACAGCTCTCGTTCATTAGATCCCCAGTTGAGAAGGACAATAGAATATGCAGCTTTGAATACAATTAAGGCTAACTTGGGTCTGATTTCAACGGTTATAAAAGACAGCCTTGTCGAGAGCCGACCAGCCGCTTCCTCAGCCTCTAAAGACATCGTGATTGATACTATTTCCTATCTTCAGTTCCTTATCCCTCATGTTGAAGGAATCTCGCCCAAAACAATCGAGGAAATCAATAGGACATTAAAATTACTAACAAACCAGGTGCAAGACATCAACACTGAAAAAGGCCAGAAAATCCCTGAGAAAAGACCTTTCTACCCTCCAGAGGAAGTAAAGAACGAGCCAATAAACCCGAAGCCTTTCAACCGACCAGGCTTTGGTGTCGCGCTTGTCAGAGAGGTCCATCAGCTACCTGCAGAGCTCACAACGAATGATTTCGTTGTTTATAAGACGATATGCCTGAAAAACACGGGATTGCTGACCTGGCCAGAAGGGACGGTGCTACAAAGCGTGGGGCCGATAGCCGGGCAGGAAATGAAGATTGGCTCATTAGAGCCGGAGAAGGAAAAGACCACGGTCGTTGTAATTGACACGCCGCAGAAGGTAGGGAGGTTCGTCAGCACGTGGAGAGTCACGTTTACTGGGGAAAATGGCGAAAGGAAAACTATTGGAGATCCCATTGAGCTCGTCCTACAAATCAAAGATGCCGGCCTTAACAAATCCATGGTGGTGGTGCCAGGTACAGCTATTTTCTATTTGCTAATCTAAACAATTTCTCAGAAGAGAAAATAGTTGAAGATTACCCTCCAGAAATGAAAGACAAAGCGAGATCTATTAAAGAAATCTTCCCAGATAAGAGTATCGAGGAAATATACGAGCTTCTAAAGAAAAACCCTGGGAAAAGCATTGATGAGTTAATCACCGAGCTGTTTTGAGTATGACTTCATTTTTTTTAAAAGAAATTAAGAAAGAACTCATTTTTATTGTATAATACACGCTTTCTAAGCTCCCTTCTCATCAACATACATATGATACAATTATTCTTTGAAAATACGCAAGGGAAATCGCATAAAAGCGTTTATCTTGGTGAAAGAAGGAGCAAATTGCTATTGATCAAACTCGGCTTAGAACTACTGCTCCTCTGCCTCTCCGAAAACTCCTGCAGAATCCTCGCATTCTCTCCTGTCGTGAGGATCTTTTTCAAAGATTGAAGCGCTTGCTGGCTCTGGTCGATAAAATTCTCTGACGCTCTTATGGGCTCTAACTTCCGATGAGTGTTTGTTGATTGAGGCTTGTAAGGCGTCATTCGACCCTCTTTGTCGAAAAACTCTTCGCTCACTAGCCTTGGGGTCCTTGGAGACGTGAGCAGAGGAAGTGAGACTTTCCGTTCGTGGAATTTCGGGGATTGACTCGAAGCAAGCAAGAAGGGCTTTGAAAGATTCGCGACGGGGTTGGGGAGGTCGGTGGAAGGAGTTTTATGATGTACCATTTTTCGAATTGTCTGTTGGCTCTGTTGAATGTAGATTGTTTTAATCTCTGCGTCTTTATTAGATGAGTCACGGCTCGCAGGTGTCTGAAGAGCGGTCAGCAGTCCATGAGAGGTTTTGCGAGTGGTAAAAGGGGTGAAATTTGGAGAGTTATGGCCCAGATAACTTGGCGTAGCTCTTTTCGATACAGAATCAAGAACCTTAGTCCTCAGAGTGTCCTTTAAGAGATTCGGACGCGGAGATATCGCTGCATTGTAAAAACTCCCAATGGTATTGAATCCATCACTTCCGTCTTTAGGAGTTCCTTTTTCTTGTTTTAAGGGAGGAATTGCCTGCAGATTCTGGTCATGTGCTTGCTCGGACAGATGTTGCGGTGGTGCGATATTTTCGAGGGTGTTGGCATCTGGTTCTTGAGATTTATTTTGCTTCAACTGTCTCGAAGAGACAGATTTATTTGCAGTAAAACCGTTTTTCGCAGCCATCGTCGAAATCGGGAGCCTGAGATTTATTTTTTCCTTTACTAAAAAATGCTTCTGCTGTTTTAGATCACTGCTTTGAGAATTGAGCACTGGTTCTTTTTTCCGTTCTGTGACGCTCTGATGCTGCTGTTGGTGCCTAAATGGTTCTAAGACCTTAGCACTCCTCTCCTTCGTACTTTCATTTTTTTGTTGCGCTGCAATGTTCGGTACTGATTCCAGTGATCCTTTCTCAGGAGCTTTAAGATTCCCTTGCGCCTGAGGCTCTTGCTTGTCTGTGCCTTTGAGCGCTCCTTCGATTTTTTCTATGGTTTGAATGGTTCCAATAGAGGATTTTCCCTCTGCGATTTCGTCAATGCCCATGAGCTTGATCTGAGGGATCTCCATTAGATACCTCGAATCTCTAGCAACACCAGCTTTTTGACCCACTCTATCGCTCTCTTCCGGTTGAGGAGGAAATAAAAACGAGCCTCTACTCGTCTCTTTTTGAATCTCGATACCATCTCTGTCAGTTTGAAACGACTCGTCATTTTGCCTTGATTCCGCACTCTCTCTCCTCGGCATCAGCTGAACATTCGTTTCCGTTCTCGTAAACGGCGAAAGTTGACCGCTGTTGTTCCTCATAATCCCCTTAGCCGAGCCCGGCTGCGAGAAAAACGCTTCTGGCTTGTTGTTCGAGCTTCTTCTCATGTTACTATTCGGAGTTGTCCCTGGTGACAGTCCATTACCCGTTTTTCCAGGACCATACAGTCTACTTTTATTGTAGCGGGCTATCGGAATGACGATATGACCCGTCGTTTGCTCTAATTTAGAGACCCCACCGCATTCCGAGCATTCACAGCTCTTTCTGCGAGCATAAGTAGAACGCTTACCCAGCTGCATAGAGTCGTCCGGTCTCATTTTGGATCTTTCTATTCGCTTTTGCAGCAACATATCGACGTTTCTCGGTGCTCCTCTGGCTTGGGCGGCCTTTTTTATCAGCTGTCTCTCCTGTTCGCGCTCACGCTCCTCTTGCTCTTCAAACACATCCCAGATTGTTTTCGATTTATGCTCGAAACTCCAGCATTTTTTATGCTCTTTGGTCGATTTCACCCCCAATTGCGGCACTGAATGAGAAATTTTCATTGAATTAGCAATGCTGAGAAATTACTCAAAACTCTATGGTTTTCATGCTTGCGAGCAGTGAAACTATCTGAGAGCAACTCAGACCATGAGACATCAGACGATTTATCGTTCATGTCTCCATTGGTCCCTCGCCTTTCGCTTTTTTGCCCACGGATCACAACACCATCGAATGTCACTACCAGCCAAAACATCAATCCACCAGCTGAATAGACGCTTTACCTTTTTTTTTCTGAGGCTGATAAGCTTTTTGCTCTTGGTGCTCGTGATATTGATGCCTGAGGACTGCGACGTTCTTAAACCCGAAAGGAGAGAGGATGTCCTTGCTGATTAAGTTCCAGTTTTGTGTTAATTCTTTAGCGGGTGCATCTTGGCCTGGGAGATTGCTTCCGTCATACTTGTCAAATGTCATTACAGGCAAAAGCAGTATCTCCGGGTCTAATTATCGCCATCAACGACTGCTGAAAGGCAAAAGAGGGATCTCATACCTGCAGCATATAAAGACGAGACGTTTTTGCGGATGAACTTCACATGGCTCTCACGTCCTTTTTCTCTTTTTCGCTGCAAGAGGAAATATTAAAGAATTTTTGTAAAATAAGGAGATGCTAACTCGAAATGACTGCAATTCGTGATAGTCTTCAAGATCGTCTAGGATATTTTGGACGCTGTCTGGGAGAATCTTCATAGACGCTAATTTGTTTTTGGACCTTGGCTTCATGGTCTCGGGTCTTTGCAAGAAGTGATTAATTAATTTTAATGCGAAAGATAACTGATGCGTGATAAATATTTCTGAGTATTTCAGCCTTTGGAGAACGTGGAAAATAAACTTTTTTGTCCATAGTGGCTTATATAGGCTTTGAAAGAAATTGAGAAATCTCTGTGAGATACCCAAAATATGCTTACAGCAATAAAACAGGCGAATCCACATTTCTATTGACTTAACTAGAGCCAAAACTCCGACTTGTGCTCAAATACATTGACTTATTCAGGTAGATATTCATCCAATTTCTGCTTAGCAGGAGGTCATTGGTCAAAGAGATTGAGATGAGCGCTTTTTTTTTTAAAGAAGATATCTATTCATTTGAAACACCAACTTTTCTGTTTATTATCAAAACTTGTGATTCCTCAATCCCAGCTCTTTGGATTCTCAGGCTTCAATCGTATATTTAATATGACTATAATTAATACAAGGCACCCCTTTATAATGACTTTACAACTAGAGATTTAAGGAGTAAGATTTGTTACTAGGCAGCGCTCAAGGATAAATTGATGCGAATGAAATCTAAGTCCCTGGAGTTATTCAATGTGGTTCTCGCAGCGTTAGAGATTTAAAAATTTGAGATTTTATCACCGCGAAAGGCAGCAACGTTTTTTTAAAGAGACAAAACACCCTCAGAAATTAAATACTTCCACTCTAATAAAAAAACCCCATGCTTTTTGTACTAAAACGCGCATTCTTAGACCGTCCTCAACATTCTTTTCCTTTCTCGGTGCGCAGCAATGTCTTCTCAAGAAGCCATGCAGTAAATATGAACGATATTAACTTCAAAGGAAAACATTTTCTCAAGTCAACAGCACATTAAAACAGGAACGGTGAAGTTTCTCTAAGTTAAGAGCCAAGAAAACTTGGTTAACTACAGTCACTCCGTTAATCCCCAACAAAACCGTCCTAGCTTGCTTTCTTTATGAGTCTTTCTGAGAGAACATAGCTTTGGAATCTTCCCGTCCCAACTTTAGCAAACACTTTAATTTTTTTCTATCCCTTACCTTTTGAACTAGGGGACTTAAAAACCCAAGCTTTTCATCGAAATTAGATCCCTTACTGAAAAAAACTTCGATTCGAGCTTTATAGAACTATTTTGATTAAATACAGTCTGATATGTTTAATTCTGATCCATTTGGCTTTATATACGATGAAAATTTTCTTTTCTGAAATGCTTCTTTATAAAAAGTATTTATTTAGCGCAAAATTTTCAGCCAATTAATTGTCTCAAACCATTATAAGAAGATTTTTAAGATACTGGGAATTTTGAGAGCAAAATTTATCAAAATGCCAAAAAAAAAAACACATATAGCTTACTGTACTTTATAAAGATTAAAAACCCCAGCAAACTCATTTTCACTCTATCTCCGCATGGCTTCATACACCTCCAGAACCCCTCGCTACCATAAAAAATCGTCATTTTCGCCGGACAGAGTGTCTTACTCAGAAACGTCTTCAAATGAGTAATTTTTTTCCCCGCAAACTCTTCGGACTCATTCAACTTTAGAGTCAGCCCAAGCAACCAGAATAAGACCAGACGTTCAGTTACTTCACCGGACGGCAGATCTGCTCTAGCCACAAATTCGCAGAAAAAGAAGCTTTTTCTTGATTTATCGGGCACGCTGATTTGTACTTTGATGAAAAAACCTCTCGATTCGGACTCATTTTCTGAGATAAATGCGAATGTGAATGGGAGAAAAATGAAATTACACGTCATGCCTCGAAAAGGCCTAATCACCTTTTTGCAAACACTTGATCAGTACTATGAAATTCAATTATATACTGCAACCCATCTGAAAGTAACAATCTAGCGCATTCGAAAGTTGTCTCATGTGTTGTTAGTTAGCAGAAGCTATCCTGAGAGAGTTCGACGCTGATTTCTACATCTCGAAGATTTTTCATAGAGACCATTGTTATAAAGTCAAATCCGGAGCTTATTTAAAAGATTTGAATGTAGTTACGAGTTCCCTTAAGGACTCCATACTCATTGACGTAACTATTCAATGTGTGCCGAATTTGTTAACCGCTTTGAAAAGGATTTCGAAGAGCAGGAGAAACTCTTCCCATTGAACGTCCTCAGAATTAAGCCCTTTAATGGTGATCCTGAGGACGATGAACTTCTTCGCCTGATCCCTTTTTTAATAAAAATGCATAATGAACGTGACGTTCGACCTATCTGCGATTTCTATAAGGCCTATTCGCCAAACACACTTCCGAGAGACACCTTTGGGAATTCACATGATGCATCGGAAGATGCTTCCTTTTGGAGCGCAAAAAGCTTGAATCAGGATTCATTGATACTGCCAACAACTGCCATCGCAGCGTTTATCAAAAATCATAAACCGCAGAAGCTCTTGATAAGCTCGTTAACGAGAGCTTCGACGTCGGTGTATTATTATGATTCCAAAAGCTTTACTTCCACGTTTAAACTCCCCAAGCGTAATAACTTCGAGTGATGTTTTCAATTTATTATTGAATTTTTGCTGCGCATTCGCGCTAGTGCATTGTTAATGTAAATTTGCTTTCGTATATCTTTGAGTTTCTAGAAGATTTGTAATATTCATGATGCCAAGCTTCTCTTTCTATAAGGGAGCTCAGAGCTTCTCCTTAGAGAGAGAGACATAATTTTTGCTTTCCCAGCTTATATTAAGACACCCAAGAGATGGCCTATTCGTTTCCACATGCGAATATGATCCTGCTTCAAATTTAGAGAATTAAATTTTTTAAAGCAAAAGGACTATTCGTTTTTTGCCTAGCTGGTAAGAGTAAACTTACCCAAACGTCGATATCGTGAAGCTAAGAGACCGAAATGGGAAACTGCGCAGTCTGTGTGAAGCGGAAACAGCCGCAGGAGAATCCCCCACCTCAGGGAATTGTTAAATCACCTCATTTTGAAATTCGGTTAATTTCATTGTATTTCGTCAAGGCGGAGGAGGAAATCGTCGTTCTGAATAACAGAGACGGGTATTTCAGCAAGGAGGACATGGCTGCAATCGCAAAGAAATACCCGGAGTATAAGGAATGGGAGAAAATATCGAAAGAGACTGCTCTTGAGCAAGAACCCAAAGAAAAGCCTCGGAAAATCAGGTAAATTGTTAACGAATGTAACGCATAATATGCTTTTCACAGATGGAAAGAAGGAGAGGTGCTTGGTCACGGTTCATTTGGTCGGGTGGTGTTCGGACTGAATCGTAATACTGGAGAGGTAATGGCAGTCAAGCAAGTATATCTCGGAGGCTTCAATTCAGAAATTATTCAAGACGTAGCAACTTCCCGTTGGATAGTCCCTAAATTCGATAGAGAATTAAAGCGCTGGAAGTCGAGATTGATTTGTTGAGTCAATTCTCGCATAAGAATATCGTTCGATACACAGGAAGTGCGAGAACAAAGGAATCATTCAACATTTTTCTCGAGTATATCGCAGGTACTTCGAAACGATGACCTGACTCAAGATTTAACGAATATTTTTTCATGTAGGTGGTACAATAGCCAGTCTCGTTGCAAAATACGGTCCGTTCAATGAGAAGCTTATCAAAGTGTATACTAAACAGATATTAGAAGGCCTTGAGTATCTCCACGCAAGGAACATCATTCACAGAGGTAAGCTCTTTCCTCCTTTTGGGGAGATTTCATTAAATAAATAGATATCAAGGGCGCAAACGTGCTTGTTGATAACAATGGCGTTTGTAAGCTCGCGGATTTCGGAAGCGCGAAGAATATTTGTGTCTTACTCAGTTCAAGCGCGCTCCATTCTCTAAAAGGTAACGATACTTATTAAATTCGTTTGAGGATAATCTCGTATAAAGGCACTGCGAATTGGATGCCGCCGGAAGTAATTATGCAGAGGGGACTAAGCAGATATAGCGATATTTGGAGCGTTGGCTGTGTGGTTATTGAAATGGCAACAGGTAAGCCGCCATGGTCGGGAGCGAATCAAGTATACTTTACCCTCGTTAGCTTTGGGGCTCAGGTTATTGTTTTAGATGGCAACGATGTTCCAGATCGCAAAAGCAAAGACTCCGCCTCCATTTCCTTCAGACCTCTCTCCTGATTGTCAAGATTTTCTTAAACTCTGTCTCAAGTACCTATTTCCCATCAAACTATCTTCAAATTTTCTTCAATAGGGTGAACCCTAAAGAGAGAGCGAATGTGACCGCTTTGCTCCAGCATAAATTCTTGAAGGATGCAGATCAATTCGTTAAAGAGAGTAATTTACTCACCGAACAGTTAGAAGGCGTGAAAAATCGTCTATCGGCAAGTCAATTGAAAAATTTGAGATCAGTGGCAAGTTCCCTGAAGTCCCTCGATGGAATTAGTAGAAATCCCAGCAATGGAAGCATGAGCCACTTGACCCCGAAAGAAGAAAAAGAACTAAAACTATCGTCTCTAAAATTATCATCTATAAGACGTGGATCCGCTCTTGAAATTTTTGAGAGCAAAGTGCTCAGTCAGCCTGATGTTGTTATTACTGTTCACCAAAATTCGAGAAAATCAAATGACTCTGACAAATCTCAGTGCTTAGTTTATGAGGAAATTCCAAGCGGTGATGTTGGGACTATTCCACGACTGGATTCCAACAAAACAACACAGAATAATACAGATTCACCGCAAATAAGCCCATCGAAATTCTCTCAAGAAATACCAAAGGAAAGTAGTCCTGAAACAAAAAAGGAAAAGCCTTCTGAAGAGATTCACGAGGCAAACGATTGTAATGATCTGAACACCATCCAAAACCTAGAGCATAACGAGAGCCCTCCTCAAGATTGATATTTTTTTGCTTAAGTAGGAAGCCTATCAGATAATGACTTCCTAGATTTTACAAGACTCCTATATAAGTAGACATCTGATCAACAATTTGATTTATATATGAAAAAGAGTGCTTTAGATATTAAATAGGTTATTTCTCTGTTTTGGGCATCGTGAACACATAACTAGGTATCTATACTCTCTAGTTCTTTGTGATGATAGAGTTCCTTTGCATTTTTACGGAAACAAAGAGACAATCCCAACGATTAAATTCGGCAAATGACATTAGAATTAAATTTGCTCAATTTGGTTGGAAAGCTTCAGCCTTACATGCCAGTGCTAGCAAATAGACATATCAGTCAATGATTACAAAAGCAGTATTTTACTAGTTTGGTCCGCCACCGCCTTCAGGAACGTTCCAGTCGATATATTCTTCAGGAGTCTATGGGAAGCAGTTATGTAAGAATAGTACATTAAGAATGCTTACCTTGATTGCACAGGTTTTGCAGTGAATACAGTTTTGTGCGTTGATTTGGAGTCTGGGTTTACCGTCCTCCGTTTCAATAAATTCATAGACTTTGGCTGGGCAGAAACGAGTTTCTGGCGCGCCTTTCACCTCATAAGATCTCAAAGGAGCGTCTTGCTTGTCTTTCCTATTATACAAGGTTATTTCTCTGGTTCTTATACCAAAAACTCACTTGATTCGTAAATGGGATGGCTGATCATCCTCGTGGAATGTATTGCTATGATAATGATAATAAATGATCGATTCTCATGTGCTATGATACCTTCTAATGAGATTATCGAGTAAATCAAAGGTCAGTTTGCCATCCTTCTTTGGATATTCGATTGGCTGCATGCGATAAGTAAGGATGATTCAAAAAAAATAGGTACTTGGAAGTCTTTCTTGTCGCCTGTGGTCTCTGCGTCTCGAGTAAAGTTCCTGAACGACCAAGGCTCGTGACCCTTGTAAACAGCATTCAATACGAGCGCATTTGAAGAAAAATAAATACCTTTGTAACGAAAGAGATAAGTCCTCCATTAAAAAGACCAAAGTAAAGTCCGCCTGGTTTCTTAAAGCCAGATTTAAAGTTCCTGGTTTGGTATAATTCCTTCGCCACCTAATTATCCTCAATATACAGTCAGTTCTCCAATGAAATAGGTACCCAACTGTTATGAAGTGCTTTGTCATATTCAGTGATATCCGCACCTTCAAGCTCGCCGGTTTCATGCTTTTTATACAATTCTTCAGCAGCGAGGATACCAGATTTCATTGCATTGTGAGTTCCCTTGATCTTCATCACGTTCAAAAGTCCTGCGGCACATCCTTTACGCTGTTATTAGCACGAGACTATAAGCGAAGGTCAATTACCCACAAGCATGCCTCCTCCAACAGTGAGCTTTGGAATAGCGAAATACCCGCCGGTATTGATCACTCTCGCACCGTACGAAATGCAAGTACCTCCTTCAATATATCTTCTAATAGCAGGATGCGTCTTCACTCTCTAAATAAAGCAAAAGCGGTTGTTAGCAAGAGCCTAATGACAGCATTTACTTGGAATTCTTCATACGGATTGATATAAGGGTTCTTATAGTTCAGTCCAATGACGAGACCAAAGTGGACTTGGTTCGGATCCTTATGGTAAAGAAAAGTGCCTTGGTAAGTATTCATATCGGTAGGCCATCCGACGGTGTGTTGCACCAATCCAGAGAAAAATTTATCATCAGGCACTTCCCAAATCTACGCGATTTTTCAGACACATTCAAAAGAAAAACGAGCTGAATACCTCTTTCAATCCAATAGAATACGTCTGCTCGTCTCTTCCATGGCGCAGACCATATTTTGCGATTACTCTATCGGTCAACGAACCTACATTACGCAATTAACACTATTCAAACCACAGATTGCTTACCCTTAGCGCCTTCGGCAAAGATCGTTTGCCCGGCTCTCAATTCGACTCCTCTGGTAAAAGTAGATTTTGGCTTGCCTTGTTTATCGATGCCCTGGTCGGATGTCGCGACACCAATAATGCGGTCCTTGTCATCATACAGCACTTGATCACCAGCAAAACCCTCGTAAACCTCAACGCCGAGCTCTTGTGCCTGCTCGGACATCCATTTCGTCAGCTCGCCGAGCGAGATAATATAGTTTTCTCAAGAAATCTTAGATAGTATCATAGTGACTATTTACTCTCATTATGGATCATGCTTGGGATAAGATATTGAGGGAGCTCGAATGCCTTCTCTTCGTTTCTAAGAAATAGGAACTGATCGTGAGTGACCCGAGTCGTTATTGGAGGTTTCTGGAGGAAGGTAAGCTAAATGTCACTATTTAAGTTACTGATTCCATAGTTTCCCATGAAGGAAACAGTTCTTCGAATGCAGTTGTCTGGAATACGTTTCCTGATAGTACATGGGAGCCAATAGCTGAGCCCTTCTCGATGAGACAAACAGAGATCTCTTTTCCTCGGGCTTTCTCGAGCTGTTTGAGTTTGATGGCTGTGGACAGTCCAGCTGGACCTCCACCGACGATAACGACGTCGTATTTCATTTGTTCTCGCTCTGGGAGCGGTTCTGCTTGCTCCGTTGTGTTGAAAAACCGCTGTTGGCTCCAAGCATATTTAACAGGCTGACAAAGCCTGCGGACGCCTTGCTTAATCATTGTTTTGTTTAAATAATTTTATCTGTGAATAAGAAAATTGGATTTGCTTTGGGACCTAATACCAATATTCTCAAAACGGTCTCAGGACGATTGAAGATGAATTGTATGCCGAAAGTGGTTCTTAAGTGGCTTTAAGGGAGAATGGATTCTTCTTTTGGCGAGGCAAGTTGATTTTCAATAGTAATATCAGAAAATGCCCACAATAGAATTGATTTGTCGAATTTGGGCATATTGTTATATAGTTCTGATTGATGAAGGAACTAAAGATCAAAGAAGGAAAAATCTCAATTATATTTATTAGTGTTAATTAAAAAGGATATCTGATTGATAGAAGAACAATTAATTGAGTTATCTTGGCTCGGGATGATATAAAGATAATTCTCTTATCGCGTTAGTTCCATTTCTAAAAACCATGATAATAACCTTTTTGATGACATTTACGGCAACAGAAACATTGCATCTAATCAATGTTACAGATTCTGAGAGGAACTCGTAGTGTCTATTGGATATTGTCAGCGATTCAGCACTACTCTGTGATAACTGAATTCTTGCTGTTGGTTATGTTGGCTTGCTTGAAATTTTGATTTGTTGGGAATTTGGTCTTTAATACGACGACTATTAAAATGGAATTCTTGTTTTGCGAAATTTTTAAATATCCACACTCGCGAGCGAAATGTATGCTTTAATGAACATATTTGATGGTAATACAGTAACTAAATGGTTTTTTCCCAATAATCGGTATGGATGCGACCCAATTTTATGGCATTCTGAAGAGTAGTTGCCAAGCTCTTAAACAATTGGCAAGTGATATCAATTTGATTGCATAGGTTTATGGTTCTTACTCTTTTTCAAAATGAATAGTTATTGACATTCAGTTTTCATTTTCCTTTACTTTTATTTGGTTAAACCTAAATTCTCTCAAGGAAATATTGCCGTTTTAGGCGTTTTACCAAAGTCTAACCGGAAGCTTTCCGTTTGACTCCTTTGAACACTAAAAATTGAGATCATTCACACTTTCTATCGTCCTTGAATCTCTTAAAAGCCTTTGTTCTCAGACGTTTTACGAAGAAACTCATCATTTTCTTCATTAGTCTCAATTTTCAGAATGATTCCATTACTATTCCAATTATCTTGAATTTATCGTTCTATTTGTCTCTCTCAGTAGCCCATGTCACTTATGCTTTTCACTCGAAGAATTCTTAACTCCAGCATCCCCACATTGCGGCAGTTTTTTTGTTCCTAAAAATCCGTTTTTTGGTTATAAATTAAACAAGATGGTTATTCTCGTTTTTATTCTATTCAAAGCTCCCATTCATCGAACTACTAAGCAAAATCATTTTTTTATCAATCAAATTCACGCCACTGCTCAACACCATGCCTTTCAAACGTCAAAACCTCTTGCTACTGACCCTAATTGCATACTCACCCATGATTATCCTCTTTCTAATGATGTTATTCGAATACGTCGTCTATGCAAGCGTATCATAAATACAATCTTATTCATAATACCTTTCTATCCACCAGACTTATTTAATACCACTACTCATCGATAAATATGAATATGGAGCAAATCAGCAATTCGAATCTCACCCAAAGGTTCTCGTGATGCTTCATGAGATGAGAAATTATGTCCAATCATTCTTAGAGGACCTCTCCTCAAAAGGATTATCTCCAAGCCAACAAAAAGGGATCACTTATGCAATCGTTCTCCATTGTATATTGCTTATGTTCATAATATCAACTTTCAGAGTGATGAGAACAAATCCAGGCGCTGTCCCAGATGTAAGCCTTCGAATTTGAGGTTTACGATCATTGTGTAGGAATGGAACAATGCTGCTGAGAAAGAAATCAATGAGCTAGCAGAAGCCGAAATGAAAAAGCTGAAGAAAATTGCTCGGAAAATTAAGAAACATAGGCAGAAGGAAGGTGAGTTTTTATTTATTCCTGAGAAATCTCACCTTAACGAATTCTGTAGAGGAAGAGAGACAGCTGTTTGAAGAAGGAGGCAATGACGCCATCCTAGATATGTCAGCAGAGAACCCCGTGGGTAATCGATCATCTAATGACGATTAGAGAATGTTGTTTATAATTCCAAGCGAGATTCGGGATCAACGAGCCTCAAGAAGAGAGTAAAGTAGAAACGTTCGAACAAAATCACACGGTTGGCAATGGCGAGCAAATTCCTCTAGAAAACGATTCAGAGGGGAGGATAGAGCCCAGCGGCACTGGCGCGACAGAGGATTTAGATGAGGACTCAGATTTAGATGAGCAAGATGAGGAAGATGAGGAAACTCGACGGAAAAGAAACGAAGAAATGCATAAAGTCGTCATTGCGGCCGTGATAAGGCGCAAGAACAAACGCTATTGTGATAAATGCGAAAAATACAAACCAGTCAGGTCTCACCATTGTCATCAATGCGGCACCTGTGTTTTGAAGATGGACCATCATTGTCCATGGGTATCAACTTGCATTGGTTTCTACAACTATAAATTTTTCATAAATATGGTCTTTTATGGAGGTAACTCTCCCTAACCAACTCCTTTAACTTTTCCAAGACCTCCTTGCTTGGTTCATTGCGATTACCTACACAGAACTCATTCAAGACGTAATATTCAGCGAGACGGTAAACCACCCGTTTCTAATTCATTCATTATAACAATTATTAGATTTCGTCGTTCAAATTGTACCTCATCTGTTTGAATTATCTGTTCAGCTGGGTTTTCTCACTCATTATCCTTGGATTTTTCTGTTTCCACCTCTGGTAACCAAACCCGATAATGCAGACGTCACCATCATATTTTGTGAACAAACAGGCTAATTGCAAACGGAAAAACCACGTTGGAATTTTGCGAAAAGAAGCATTATTTCAAGCCCTACGATTTCGGAGTATTTGGAAACTTTAGAAGAGTCCTTGGAAATCATATACTTCTATGGCTCTTCCCATTAAGTAAAATTGCTCTTAATGTCATTGCGATAACGTATCAAGGTCCTTATACTGAGGGCAAAGGGGTTGAATACAAATAATCTGTGTTTAGAGGTATTAGCAGAAGGATGTTTGCAGTGCAGTGCATTGAAAAAGTTTTAAAGATGTGATATAATTAATTCATTTGATAATTTTCGTATTTGCACCTAAAAACCTTTTCTGCTAATTTCAATGCTGAGTGTTTAATTATTCTCAAAGTAAGTGAAAACGATAAAGCCCACTGCCATCCGATTCACCGGCGCTGGTTGCCAGAGCCTTGGTACCATCTCTTTTGTCTTTTTTTTTTCTTTTTAGGTTACAATGAAACGGTGCTATTGATTTTTATGCAAGAATTAATTGTTCAAAGATTATTTCACTTTTGATCACAATAAAGCCATTGGATAATAAAGTTTTAATCAATGAGCCAAGAACAACGGCCTCAGTCAAGAGACAGTGTTGCTAGAGGGAGTATAGCTGCGAACGCTCTCCCTCGGATGAGTCTGACGCGGATGGATACGAGGTTCGTCGACATCGACACACTTCCTCCGGATAAATTATTCGACGTAAGTGTCTTGCTTTACTTCCGTCTGACAGTTTTACAGCTTGCATGTTATATTTTGGGCAAGCCATTGGGCACTCGGACCGATAAAGACATCCTTGTGCTGGAAAAGTGCACTTCAGACGTCAAATTCTTCCAAGATCTTGTCAAAGACAATGGTCCTGAGCTCCATCGCTTATGCTGTCAGAAACTGGACTACCAATTTTCAAAAGAAGGAGAGATCGTGTTTAATATTGGTATTGCCATGATCATCACGCATGATTTATCGTTTTCTTAAGGCGAGGTTGGCCAGAGATTCTATATTATCCTAAAAGGATCAGTCGGCGTATGGGTTAACATCCCTAAACCAGCAGAGCCTGGACAACCCTTCGAAATGGCCTTAACGGAAGTCCGAGTGATGCCTGCAGGCCTAGCGTTCGGTGAGCTGGCTCTGATGAGCAATAAACCACGAGCCGCAACTATCATCGCGAAAGAAGACACGCATTTCGCCTGCCTGGATAAAGAAAATTTCCACAGGATTCTGAGTAAATAGCCTTTTCGTTATATCTGTTGAAGTGCATTTTTGTTTGATAGAGGACACAGAGGAAAGGAAATTAAGAGAGCAGCTTGATTTTTTCGGCCAAATGAAACTGTTTAGTGGTTGGTCACATAATTTGCTCCAAAAGGTGCTCCTGCAGTGCACGCTAGTGACTTTCAGGCGCAATCAGAAGATATATTGCCAAGGCGAAGTCGCTAAAGAAGTTTATTTCATTAAAACAGGAGAAGTGAAGGTAAATGCCTATCATCGCTCATCTCAGAGAAAGCGCCTAGATTTCTAGAGTCATTGAACTGCCTGAAAGACCAGAATCGGAAGCAAATGGAATTGAAAGCTATAATGGGCTGTACAAATTCAATCATCATCCAAACTCGAGGACTGTGGACGTAAATTTAATTTTTGCATTAAGAAGTTCTCAAAGCACTGAATAGCTTGCGATATTGACGACACATGAGCACTTTGGTGAAGAGGACATTGTCTTTGACCAAAAAAGGCAGGCAAGTGCGTGCTGTATATCTCAAACTGCAGATATTTATGTGCTTTCAAAGAAGGTAACGCTCATTGATGTCTCTGCTTGAAGTAATGGGATTTGTATCTAAAGGAATTCTTTCGGAGAGTTTTCTTTGATGAATCAGCAAAATCATTTCTTCGAAGCCACTGGAAATGGAAAAATCAGCTCTACTCGAAAAGGATAACTGAAATCATCGGCACTACCCTAAACAACAAAGAGCTTCTGCTGAGACAGAAGCCTACAATGAACGTTAACCTCTTAGAATTCGTGAAAAGTCTGCCTGTAGACCATGAAAGGTCAAAAAGTCCTGAATTATCGCATGAAGATCGCAATACCAAACGAGAGCGAATTGTCACAGTCAGAACGGCCGCTGATACTGAGGAGGAGAAAGAGCTCTACGCTGGCTTCACGAATTGCGTGAGTCTAGCTGGCCTGAAAAAAGAGCTAGATCCTAAATTCCAGCAGAGAATTGCCTTGCTAAGAGAAACTATCATTCAGCAGGGGATCGTTGACCCTGCTCAAGTCGAGAGGCATAAAAAATACGCGATTAAGAAAGTCCGGCCCAGACACTACACGCCTTTTGTGCCGGAAGGGAGACCGCGCACCCCGCTTCTCAATTTCGGCGTGCCGATAACGATTAGGAAGACGAGTCCGATGGTGATAGCCCTACAAAAGCAAAGGAATCGAGACCATTTCATGCGTAAAGGAAAACAGGGCAATAAAGCATCTAATAATACTTCTGCTGCGTTACTGAACACTGAGGAGGCCCTCACAAGCGAGCCAAAGAGGACAAGAAGCGTTGATCCAAATGAAAGCGAAACAGCTCCTATGCGCGCAGTGACTCGTTCATCGCTGGGCACGGCGAAGAAATTGAATGTGGACTATAGTATTGTGAAAGGAAAGGAACCAATGGGTGACTTAAAGCAAGGAGCGGATAAAATCAAAGGCATGATTATGAAAAATATGAGCAAGGTGTTCAAAGGAGAGAAGGTGTTCGGCAGGACGATGAGCGATTGGGTCCATACGAAACGCGATGAGGTGCAAAGCAAACTCGCCACGGAATATACACCTGAAAAAGGGTCTTTCTACGTCGGGAAGCAACCGCCTTTGGAAGTCTACATAAGAGATTCGAGGCCCTTTAAAGGGCTTCCAAAGCATACGGTGAAAACAAGTCATGGAACGAGATCTAAACAAAATCAAAACGACGCGAATAAGGCCAAAGAAAGAGCGAATACGGTCGGCGATGAGTCTGAAAATATGAATAAAAGCACCACTGCGTTCCTCAACTCAACCCAGACGCTTATCACGCAGCGAATCGGTACTCAGATGACAACTGCGGAAGACGATGATGATGTTTCCGAAGCAAATAATTCCATTCAGAGACTAAACACGGAAGGGGGAGAAAGAGCTGGGTCGGCATTGCCCACTTCAATTGGGTTATCGGCGCGTCCTTTTGGACCTGTGAAAGAGTTCAAGCCGAAGTTCAGCTACCATTCGCTAAAACTGAGAGAGTTTAGACAAGAAATGGAACAAGTCAAGTCTTTTGTCGGGTACAAGCGGCTGGGGACAGAATGATCATAATATGAATAGATTATCACAATAACTGATATCCAATGGCATAAGGAAACTTGTTATATATATCTATATATAATTATATATTCTTGTGTTGTCAATGCAATTTATTAGAAACTTGTGAATTATCAAGGAAATATTTGCATATCATGCAAATTTTACTTTATTTCCAAAGGAAAGAGGGATTTTTCTTCCATTTGTATAAATTTTGTCTCTTACTTCACGGCTGAGAAGCCATCACATCCATTAAGGTCTAGTTGCTAATTTTATTTACATAGTTTCTGTCGAACACACACAATAGCAACATGTGTAAGTACACTAGATAATCATTAAAAGCCAATATACACATCATTCAACACATCGTTTACATTACAAATCGAAAATATCATCCTCACTTTTCTTTTTATTCTTCTTTGAGAAACTGTAATCATAGGGCTTCGGCCCTCCATATCCATGATCCTGGCTTCTGCTTGACTGTTGATATCGTTCCTGCTGATAGTCCTGTCGTGGTTCAGAGTTGAAACCCTGACCGTTCATTCCCTGTCCAAAGAAATCTCTGAAAAACGGAGGCATCATTGGATCAAAGCGATCTTGATCCTCTTGGTTCGGCCCTCTGAAGAACTCGGGGAAAAATCCACCGAACAGTCCAAAATTCCCGCCAAAGAAGTTCTTAAAATGATCTTCTAAGGATCTCTCCAGCGAATCGAAGTCATCCTTGCCACCAAATAAATCTATTGTTTTATTAGTGGCTGTGCCATTAGTAGTGAAACTACCTGAAATACCAGGGCCTCTACCTAATGCAGGGAACATATTGTTGGAGCTTTGGTTGACTGGAACCCTCTCTTCCTTTTCTTCCGTCGAATTTTCAGGCTAATAGGCATTTTCATTAGAATAACTACGAATAATAGAAAAAAATTTACCTTTCCGTTTTTGTAAGTTTGGCGTTGGGTTACTGTCTTGCAGATCAAGTAGTTTTTGTCTTCAGGATCGGGCTTGCAGGTCCTAGAAACCGAAGTTCCGGACATTTGTGAGAAAACTAAAGAATTTGATTGGTTAGATAAGGCGAAGGGGCAGAAATATTACCTTTGCTGAACTCCTCAGTGTTCTGGTTTTTGTTATCATCGTCTGAATTCGTGAACCAGCCCATGTTTAGAGCGAACTTGGTGCTTTCTGAATATTTCCTGGATTTGTTGATTTTATTAATTGAGAGGCGATAAGATGTAGATAAGATGTAGTCGAATTCAGTAGTGTTGGATCGAAACTTCTAGAATTCAATCAAATTTCCACGTAATTCGAACGGAATCATAAATACATTCACATCAGAGATTGTTGAAAGACGACTGCACGCCATTTGGAATAATGATGTGAAAGTGTTCTGAATTTGTTGAGTTTTAATTATGTTGAGTCTCAGCTTTAAAAAAAAAATGAATTATGAAGGAATCTTTAGAGAGAGTATCAAGACATCATGTCGTCTGGGCAAGAGATGTATTTCAATTTAGGAAGTAGTTTGCTACGAATCTAACTTATTTTCTAAGTCTGCCTCAGTATAGGACTTAATACTATTTCGTTTGTTTGAACTTTCCACCACAAAATTTGTGCAATGCTATGTTAGCCAAGCAACCGTCAATCAGCTAAAATAAACTTATATCTATGAGTTTCGATTATTCGGAAATTTCATAAAGTTGATTTTTCAGAAGAAATTCGAATGAGTTTCCATTTTTTCAATAGGTCCACATAACGAAGGTCTCGAAATCAGATATCCTTCCTTATAATTTGCCCATTCATGATCATTTCTCGTGAATTTCCTTTCAGAAGTATGGGATCAAGTGTTTCGTTCCTTCAACTCATATCATCTAGCAACAGCAAAATCAGTGAGCCGAAAACACAAAATTTTCATAAAGGAATAATTAACAATTGCTTCCCAAGCCAATTTCTCAATTAAATTAATCAATAAACTCGTCAAAGCCAACTCTCAGATTCAAGATCGCTTCTTTAACTAGCACTTATGAGAAACTCACTCGTCCAATGGAACACAACCTTGATGGAGGAAGATCATAGGAGGTTGAATTCCGATTCTGCCCTAGATAACTCTCATTCAGTTTTGAAGGCAGGAGCCAGCACTCATAAAGTATTCACGTACGAGACAAACGAGTTCTTCATTCCTTTCCAAGCGAACGCGTGGTTCTTCCCTTACTTCTGTTTCAATTTTATCGACGACAACCTGCAGCAGTTTTCTGGAGAAAAGCTCACGAAATACTACAGCATCGATGAATACGAAACTTTACTACGAAAGCTACGCGATCGCATTAGATTCCCTCGCATAGCGCAAGACATCATCACGACGTTGATGATAGCATTGATTCTGTTTGTCGGCGCAACGCTATTGCAGTATTTCTTGTCAATAGGAGCCTCACAGCATGATACGAGCGCAAAAGGCTATCGAACAATCTGGATTTGCTGCTTAGTCGCAGAGGTCGCGCTATTTGGCTTGAGTTTGGTGCTTCGAGCAGTAGTGAACTGTAGAATCGACACGGGGTTGTCTGAAGCGAATAAAGTCTCGGGCTTGGCCTCGAGTCTCTGGTGGCAGAGAGAAGGAAAGTTCCTCAAGTTAAAAGTGGTTCAAAACAACCTTAATCAAACTTTAAATATGAATCAAACGGTATTAAAATCTCATAATATGACCTCGAATCTCGAGGTATCGACTTCGGAGGAACATTATTATAAGCTCACGTAACTTGGAGCTCGGTGATGAGAAAGCCTTAAGTGATAAGTAGGGAAAAAGATGATTTTATATTATTTGAAATGTGCGTTTACATAGCAAATTCTATTTCATAAGCCCAGATTTTAGTTATTGGAGTTCTGTGTCTCTGAAATATGCCTATTCAAAGCTAATAATATGCTGTCTCTTATCGAATTACTTGATATCTAGATGGTCAAAAGAGCTATTAATCAAGAACAAACCATTCAACCTAATCTTATAATTGCTGAATGAATGAACAATAGAAAAACCTTCATTTTTTGAAATCATGGAAATCCATAAGAAATAGCACATCCTTTTATTTTCTTCTATACCAAGTCAATTTTTACATATTGCTTTTAATGGTCTGAGCGTGTATTTCTTCTTCTCTTATTTACATTAAATTGTATTTTGAAAGTTCTTAATAGCTTAATAGAGTATACAAGAGTATCTGTGAGTTTTATATATCCAATATGTACCCTTTACATTCAAATGCATCTTTTGCTTTCCTAAAATTTCATGCCTCTACGATACAGAAAATACCCTGCTCCAGCCAGCAATCCTCCCAAGTGTCCTGCACCAGAACCGCGCTCGCTGCTCAAGACCGAAAGCCCTACAAGACCCAGCCCAAGAATCCATGCTTGAACAGGGAAGAAGTACAAATAGACCGTCTGGTAAGGGAAATTCATAATGTAATATGCCAGGATCGCATAGACCGCTCCGCTTGCTCCAACAGCAGGTCCCATGTTTCCCGTCTGCGCATTTACCGAGTTTATAAAGAAAGCCGATGTCAGTCCCCCTGCTAGCCAGAGATGCAGTAGAACCTTTGAGCCGAAGTAGGCCTCTACAACGCGACCGAAGAAATAAAACGTTATCATATTGAATAAGAAATGGAATAATTCCACATGAGAAAAGCTGTACGTCAACAAGGTATGATAGCGATGATTCCTCAAATTCATCGTCGAGAGCGTGAAGTGGTTAAAGAGGAAATTGTAGCTAATTAAATTCGATTTCCAAGCCAGGAAAACCCCGAGATTAGCTCCAATGATGTAGTAATACAGCGGCCTGCGAAGTCGGCGGAGATATTGATCAACTTGGCTGAAATGCTGCTTAGGCGTGTGATACAAACTCTGGATCTTTTTGAAGTTTCCCTTCGCGTCGTTGTAGAGCTCGGCTCGGCCCTGCTTAGAAAGAGTCTTCTGAATGAATTGAGAGACAGGACGCTTGAACATTTTTTAATTTCGAATAATTTATGTATTGTATCTCGAACTTCGAAATTAAAGTTTATCTTTCTCTTTCGAAGGAGATTGTTCCTTTTTCAACTAAACAGACTCTAACACAAAGATCCAGAATTTTGATTGAGTAGAGCATTCTCTAGAAATTTCGATAGCGGAATAGTTTGGAGATGGGTATTATTAATTTAGATTTTTCGAGAATCAGTATTCAAGAAACTTCGCATTGTTGAAAATCAACAAATTTTTAGTTCTTTTTGGAAAGAGAAAAACAACTTTTTTTCATTTTTACTATTAGAAATCTGCTTTACGTACAAAGCAAATACACTGTTTTAAAAGGCTTTTAGCCCGGAATATTATCCTTTGGATATATGAAATATTATCTTTTGAATAGAGATAGGCAAAATATTAATGAGGATAAACAATTCAATTCGATTAATAGAGACAAATGTTGATTCTGATAGCAGCACTTTGCTGTATCAGAATTTTGATCTGCTGTTAGTACTCTATTGCCAGTTTATTAGGCAGTGGTACTAGTAGATGATGAGACTTCTTTAGTAGCTTTTTTTTCAAGGAGCGCTTTGATGAAGCTCTCTAGTTTTTCATCGGATAGTGTAAGGCCTTTATACCATGAGCTTTGTTTAATTTGCTCTAAGGTAAATCTTTTCTTTGGGTTTGGATGCAGCATCTTTTCAATCAACTCGCGAAAATCGCTGCTAATGTATTGCTGTTTCCTCTTCATGAGTCGCTCATGGAAGGCCCAGAAATCACTGTATCTTTTCTCCATAAGCATCCTGTAAAACCGATCAGTTGATCTCGCCTCCAAGAAGGGTAAGTTCCCGCTCACCATGGTGAATAGCGTGACTCCCAGAGCGAATAAATCAGCCTGGTAGGCATTATAGATCTTATTTTCATGCATTTCTGGTGCGAAGTACTGTGTAGTGCCCGCAGTTCCTTTCAACGACCCTGATTTGGTCGACTGGAATGCAAGGCCGAAATCCCCGAGCTTAATTGAGTAGTTTTGGTCCAGAAATATATTTTCTGGTTTGATGTCCATGTGGCAAACCGACGCTGAATGAAGCTGCTCTAGGGCTCCAACCAACTGTTGGAAATACGTGCAAGCAACTATCTCAGGTAGATGACCGACAGTCGTCAGCAGCTGTAAGAGATCTCCATTAGGAGCGTATTCCAGCACCAGAGCCGCGCATTCTTTATTTGCACGGAGAGGATTCGCCATCCGAGCATAGAAATTGGAGCCAGAGATGATTCGGGGGTGTGAAATCGTCGTGACGATCTGGGCTTCTCTTTCACAGAGAGAAATATCGACATTTTCCTTGAAAAGTTTTATCACTTGGTGCTGCTGAGAAGTAGTCTCTTGAACCAAGAGAATTCTAAAGAAGGAGGCGTTTAGAGGGAGGAAATAGAAAAGGAGATTACTCGCAGCTTGATCCGCTGCCAATTGACTTGATTAGTTGCCATTTGTCGAGGAACTTGATTGGAGACGAAGTTTTTGAGAGTTCCATTGGTTTTTTTGGGAACTGAGTTGCTAAGAAAGTAAATTCAATTATTAATTGTGGAAGCAATAGCTTAAAAACCCATAAATATTTCAGGAACCGCTGAGAGCTAGGCTCTTCCGAATTTGTTAATTTTGAAATTTTAACAGTGTATATCTATTTATTAGAAGAAGTTTAACCACTGATGAATTAATTTATGATACTGTAAAATATTTGCGTATTTTGCGACGGGTTGTGTGCTCTTTTGCTCCAGTTAATTAAATTTATCCTAAATGAGAAATTGCAGAAATGGCTGCCATGGGCAGAAAATGCTATCTATTACTCAAAGAAGCAAAAGTCTGGTGAAAAATAAGATATTTTGGCTTGAAAGGAGTTCAATTGGAATCAACTAATGAACTTGAGAGGATATAGTATTACATCCTACGGATATTGTGAGATAAGATGCAAGTAGTCTTTGCAATTAAGAGTGAGACTCTATCAAAATAATGAAGAAGTGACTAGTGGTATTAGTGGTATTGAAATGAGGCTATTTTGGTGGTTTTCATGGATATCTTCTTAGGGTTTTTTGATGTTTCGCTTATGTTCTCAAAATTAATCTTGGCTTCTGAAAAGGATCTCTGCCTAAATTGTAAGGTAAGCGGAAGAACAGAATTCTCTCTTATCAAATTAATGGTGTATGAGAAGGATCATGTTTTTCAAATGGCTTGAGGTCAAATCCGGGGATTAGTGGTGGCCTCGGTTCCTCTAAAGTATTCAAAATGGGAAGATTAAAGTTTATTTTCTGAGTTGAAAATCTTCTTGCACGGATAAATGAATGCAATTTCAAATAATAATCTTACATTAGACAACAACCCACTTCTTCTTATTTGCTAGCCGATAGATCGCTTACTTTTTCACAATAATTCTAGTCGGATATTCACTTGTTGATATTACAATATTGTATCATGGACAGTCGCATTTCTCCGAACCAGCCTACTTCTTCACTAAAAGATACAAAAACTAATCCTTAGACATACACATACAAAAGATTTCAATCTTCGCTGCTCAGGTAAAATGATACCTCGAAAACAAATACAAATCAGCTCAAGATCAAGATCAAGAAGTGCAGGGAAAAAAAAGGCTTTCTACACGATAGAGCTCATATAAATCATATCCCTATCACTCTATGAAGGGCTTATGGACGATTATTTTAAGTTCACCTTCGTTTCATCTAAAGCGCCATTTTTGCCTCCGCTGTCGAATTGCTGTAAAAACTCTTTGTATGTGCTGCCAAATGAGTTCATTCGATTGTCTGCGTCTATTCATGCTGAAATCAGATCATTGTTGCTTCTCATCAACCTGCCTTTCGTCAAAATATAGCAAGTTAAACTTTTTAAAGAAAGCAATCAAATCACAATCAGTGAGTATCTACAACGACTTATTTCCAGTTTAATTTCCATGCATGATATTTCTTTAATGCATTTTACGGACAAATATTTAATTTCAAACATTTTTATCTAAGAAGATTAATTTAACCGGAGTTTTATGGTTAGCTGCTCTCGCAAGTTTCATGAAAAGGTCTCTTATGCCGTGCTCGAGACCCTCAAACAATCAAGAGGCAAAGAGCTAAACTCAAAGTACTTCCTCTACTTCATAACCGCCATCGAATTCATCCAAATAACGACGACTATCATCATAACACCTCTACCAGATGACCCAGCATCGAACGCGTTCGACGCTGCAATGTTAAAAATCATCGATTGGAGCGACTATCTCCACCTCTTTGGAAAGGTTCTCACTGATAGCGCCTCCAAACTCTACACCGCTGTCATAATCCAGACTCTTCTTACTTGCAGTTTCGTTTCCTTGGCATTGACCACTGACTCAGGTCGGACTCGCAGCAGTTTCTATAAAAACCTCTTAAAAGTCCAGGGTTTCTTGCAACTGATTTACCTCCCCGTTTTTTTCATCCCTAATTTCAAAATTTGCCTGCACTCGCTTATCAATGACCGAAGCAGCCTTCCAGTCACGATATTAGGAGGAATCTGTCTCATTTGGCCTCTTATTTACGCTTTTATCGTCGAATTGAGATATTCGTTGAATACAGACTTCTTCGTGACAAACTATAACCAGAAGAGAATTGGACTATTTTCTGTTTTGTTCATCCTATTTAAAGCCGCGCTGGTGATTCTCAATAGAGCGCTTGCCAGCGACAGCTCATCTGACTATTCAGGAGTAATGTATGGGTTTAACCTGGCTGCGGCGATTACCCTCCTTATCTTATATTTCCGAGAGATGAGCATCTACAAACGAAACTTCGCTAACTTTTACCTCATCTGCATGACTTCGTGGATCGCTCTCGCGACGTTCGCGTATTTGAAGCTCTATCAAGGAGTGAACGGCGCAGTTTTTCTCGCTGTGGTAATGGCGGCTGTTGCTGGGGTTTCAGTGTACAAATACCACGAGTGGAAAATAGACCATCTGGTTATTAAAACTGACCCTCATAAGCTTTCCAATACGTTATTTGATTTTGTTACCAGAGAGATTTTTCAAATTTTCAAGCGCGCTGAATCCGGCTATTTGCCATCTAATTTCTATCTTATGACTTTTATCCAGCATTATTTTTCTGACAAGGATAAGAATACGCTTCAGCGTCAGGCGTTCCGGGAAGAGCTCATTGCAGAATGCGAACGCTATGAGCTGCAGCTTAGAAAGACGCACAATAAAGACAACGAAGCAATGACCAGTCTTAAAGCGGTATTTTTCATCGTGTTAGACCACATGTTCACCAAACGCCTCGGAAGATCACGAGACAAATTGACGGCATTCATTATTGTAGGGTACGCCTCATTCGCCGTTCATCATCAAAAAGACGGTATCAAAGCGTCGAAAACTCTCATTACTCACTTCGGCAGAGCCTCAGCAGAGTCCAGCCTCCTGACCGCGTTCGTCGTTGCTAGTTTAAACAGAGAGATCAAGGCGCTTATTCAGAGCAAATATAACACTCCAATGGTCAAAGAAGTCTCATACGTGGCAGCAATAGAATACAACGAAGGGCTCCAAGCCACGAGGAATCTTTTGATTGATACGCTGAAAAACTACGAGGGTTTCTTCTCACTGCTTTTGAATAAAACCATAAATTTAGACCAAGTCTATAAGGCGGGAATGGATCTCATTCAGCAGAAAGCTCGCCTTGAGAAATTGTTCAAAGAACTGCTTGGGTTAAACCAGTATGATAAAGAGATATTTTTCTTGATCAGCACGTATAACACCTTCGAAGTCACAATAAATCGTATTGAGGAGTTGAAGATAGCTGAAACGAGAATGCTCGAGCACAACTCCAAAGGCTTGAAGGTTTTAAACGAGGAATTATCCAAGAAAATCAACATTTTTACTCAAGGAACCGGAGTTATTTTCATCAGTCTCTACGAGAAATCGCTTGGGAAAATCCTCTCGAGCTCTTCCGGAGCCGTGAAACTGTTTGGATACAACGAATCTGACCTCAAATACCTGCAGCTAGAGAGCATCCAGCCGGTCTGCATTGCTGAGTGCCATAAAGACATCCTTATGAACAGAATTGCCTCGACCAAGCGAATGGCTAGAGCTCTGGTGTTGCCCGCCGTTGACAAGGAGCGATTCGTGGTGCCGATCACTCTTGTGCTGAAATTCGAATATTTAGCTCAGGAACTCTGCGCCGCGGGGTTTATCTACCGGAAGATAGTCCCGCAAGACTGGCTTATTGTTAATCGACATGGCTATCTGATCAACTACACAGAGGGTTTCCATACGAAACTAGGATTACAGCAATTCAAGGAAAAACGACCACTGTATGGACTCAGCGTAAGTACCTTCATCCCAAAGTTTTACGATCACTTTTTCGGGAAAATCATGGCAACTGACTCTGAAGCGGAGAGAGATGACCACGTCGAAGGTACTGAGCATTTCAACATCGAACTGAAGAAATCCGAAACAAGCTACGAATCGTATCTTTTCCTCCCTGATCTGAGTACAAGGATGCAGGAGATGGAAAACCTTTTCAGGGATCTATGCAAGCAGTACAACCCGCTCGCTCCTTCAAAAAATACCGAAGAGGACGGTTACAGACACCTCGAGCTGTTTCTCAATACCGCAGAGCCTTTTGTTTACCAGAGCAGTCCCAAAAACCTGTTTCTGTACAAAATAGAGCTTTCTGTGGATAAGGTCGAAAGGAGATACGACAATGGAGCTCATTTGAAGTATTTCAATGTCAGCGTGAATTCCCTCGTTTTAGAGAAAGACCCAGCTGCGGTGAGAACGCAGCTGCTAAGCTATCATACCCTTCTACAGAGAGCTAGAGCAGCGCTTAGAAAACACAAAGTTGATGCTGCAAACCTCAGAAGGTCCAGAGATGGAAACATTTGGCGGAGCCACGCGAGTTCCGACACTGCGACGAGGCGTATGAACTTGTTTCCGGTCTTTGGGAGCAGCGACGAGAGCAATTCAAGTGCAGAGCACCAAATCCAGACAGAAACGATGAAAAACGAGCAGATTGAAGCGACCATCAGAGAAGACTCGAAAGAAGCGAGCGAGCATGATGTGGAAATTTCTCCAAGAAAAGTCAAGTTCAGCGAAGAAAATAACCAAAAGGATGAAATACAAGCAAGTGAGGCTAGAATCGACGAGGACTGCCTGAGTGAAGATGATGAAGGAGCTAATTTAGACGCGCGATTGGAGTTCTTGAAGAAAATGTCCGAAGGAAACGAACTCTTTTCCCAGGAGTCGGAAGAAAAGCCAAAAACCTTAAGATTTGACCCTCAATTTCGACTCCAGCTGACTCCAATTCAAGAGGAAGAGGAGAAGCACCTAGTCGAGTTAACGAATCTGAGAAGAGGGAAAAATGGGCCTCTACAGAGGCTTTTCACAACGACTGGGGAGGTCGAGAAAGTGAGCTCGCAGGAGACACAAAATATTAGAATAACCAGCGAGGTGGCGGAAATACAGACTCAGCGATCGGATGCAAACCTGCTTGGGACATCAGGAATGGTGCATTACGTCACATTTCCGCTTTTACAAGAAGCCGAGAGGAAAAAAGAAGACCCACGCCTGAAGAGCTCTCAAACGGAAATTCCAACGAGGAATGCCACGCAAAACAAAGAAAAACAGAAACTGGCATCTCTGAGTAAGGAGTCACAAGAGATACCTAGCAGCGTGAACGAAGACGAAAAGCTACAGAAAGAGATTTTGAAACTCAATCAGAAAACGAGGTCTGTTCACGAATTGCAGTCTCAATCGACGAGCCACACAAGCACTGCTTCAAAGATCGCGCATCTGAGGCAAATCATCTTTAATCAGTCGACTCCGAGTTTCTTAATCAAATTCAATATTTTTGGGCTCTTAGCCTTCGGGGTCTTACTGCTGCTTATCTCGCTGCTTTTTTTCTTCTTATATCAGCTGTTGGTCCAGTACAGCAGCTATTTAGCCATTGCCGACTACTCCAATTTCATGCTTACCCCCTTTTCCTTTTTCTTTGTCGAAGCCGAAAGGCTCCTCCTCCTCAACAGCGGACTGCTCGATCAAGCTGGATATTCTCGAGAGCAAGGCTACGCAGAGACGCGAGCCAATCTTTTGTATCAGTTCCAGGTCTACAAAACTAAATACGAGCAAACTGCCATGGTAACCAACATAGAGCTAGTGTCCTCAACCTTTGTATACTCTGATTTAGCCTTCGATATATACGAGCCGAACCCCGACGGCTCAGTCGACACGTTGCGGAATTTTTCATATACAGAGGCCACAGTCCGCTTACTCGGCTACATGGATCGGTTTGCGAACGATAATTACTTAGATGTGACCAATCTAACGAACTACATTGTGTATTTCCGCCAGAACTACCAGGGATACTTCAACGCGTTTCTGAAGGCGACTGGCATTCTTTTCCAAGATTTATACGGTGAGTATCGAGCGATCGACGTAGATACCTTTTCCCAGGCTTCCCTAGGGATCAGTTTGACGATCCTATTCCTTGCAATGGCATTCATCTATCCGTTATACCGTCGAAATGAAAGCGTTCAGATTAAGATCCTTTCGCTGCTGGGGACGTTTCCATCGAAAGACCTTGAGACGAGGATCTTGAAGTTTAAATTAGTCCACGCGCTGCTAGCAAATCACAGAATTGAAAGCATGGCGGCCGCAAGCCAGAAGTTTTATGAGAAAAACGCCAGAGAGAGGAAGCGGGTTACCAGCGAATATGTGAAGAAAAGAGCGAATCCCGTATTGTTTATAGGGGTTTTACTCCTTATGTATGGCGCGATCTCCGTGTATTTCATCACGGATTCCATCCGAGTGAAAAGCGAAAGCAGCCGCTTTGTTCCCTTAACCTCAGAATTCGACATGTCGACGGATGTCTATTCGTTCATTCCAGCCCTGCTCGGTATGACCTACAGCGAGATGAACCTTTATCTCTTCGGAGGTGATTTCCAGAAAGTGAACCAGACCGTAAGCAGTTTCGCTGCTTCGAAAGAAGTTTTCAAAGCCAGAGTCGCGCAATTGGACGACCACTTTGACCAGATAGACAAATTTATCTCCAGATCAATCGTCACAGAGGATTATATAGATTTACTCTATAAGCTAAGAGGCGGAAATATCTGTGACCTCGCTGCTCAGTTTACCTCGATGGTTAATCAAACAGAGACCGACGCGTGCAAGCTGCTGGCGAATGGCGCGAGTGGATGGGGAATACCGGCGATTTTCGAGGCCTACTATGACCAAATGGTGGTATTTACCAATTTGCTTGAGACGAAAGGTTTTACGGCGAATAATACGTTGGAGCTGGTGAAAAGTAAAGAGTTTTTGGATTACTATCGGCTGGCAGGGGAGACAGATAAAACGTTGCAGCTGTGGGTTGAAAGCCAGCATATTAATAGTTCTGCTGCGATAGACTTGCAGAAACTACACGCGATTGAGTCATTTGTAGGTGGACTTGTGATGTTGTTTGGTCTTTATCTTGTGATATGGAGAACGTTTGTGAAGAGAATGAAGATGCAATTTGTGAATACGAAGTCGTTGTTTTCGTTGGTGCCGAGCGATTTGCTGATGGAGAGCAAGTTAATTAAGAAGTTCTTGTCAGATCAACATAGAGGAATGAATTAGGGGGAAGAGAGACGCTGGTAGATAGATGTCTGGACGAACTAGGAAGCAATGAAGGAAAATCCTTCAATAATAACTTTTTCACTGGCGAGCTAAAACTCTTTTGTAAATCTTTTAATAGTTTCGTGTCAGTCTGTGAAATGATTGACTTTGATATACAAACTTCGATTCCTGAAGCAGGAATTCGTGATTTATAGATAGTTGAAAAAATAAATAAATCACTTGAAAAATTGTTCTCTTAGACTAGGAAAATTAAATATTCCTTTTTACATTTCGATTTGCATCAAGAACAATGCTAGAATGCAATGAATTTTGCATCATTATAGAAGGAGTTGTCATATCAAAGTCAGTTAGCTAGGTCCATTTCCATTAAATAACCCCAGAGTTGAGGAAAATGTAGAAATTTAATGTAAAAAGTTGGTATATAAAATTTATTAGAGTAAAAGTAGGCCTTCGCAACAGACGTCATTCAACAGCCAAAAGTACTCTTGACGCCCAGATATTCACAATGAATCACTTGATGAGCGGCTTGGCCTGGAACGAGTCTTAGTGAATCAGTTTCCTTCTTGTTAGCTTCTCTATTTCACTAAAGCAATTTTCAGTTCTCACTTTAAAATGAAATTTAAGAACCTGTGATTCTCTTTGAGTTTTTGAGTCTGATCTCGGATGACCAGCTCAAGCGTCTTTCGCTTGGTCAGATCTCGCGTTTCCCAGTACGATTTGCTCGTCTTTTCATGCGCTTTCTCATATTCACCTGACAGCCCATAGAGATAAGCCAACTTGGATTCAGTATACGAATTCCAAGACTCATCGTCAGCTGGAACTCGCTTTTTCACCGTAAATTCTTTTCTTCAAGAAATCATTAGCGCATGACCATTAAGAAGGAAAATACCTTTTGCTCTTTATCGATCCTCTTGAACGCTCTGTATGAAGAGCACCCTTAAGCCCTTCCTTGCTATGATTTCTCGGACTCCTTAGAAACGAAGAGCCATTACCAGTTGGTCTTTTTGGACTCTCTCTCAAACAAAGTTTGTTCTTCAATTCGACATAATCTTCATATTTTTGCTCTACTCTTGACTGCAGTCTCTGAATAGAAGTCAGCTTCGAGTTCGCAGAGTTCAACAGCATCTCTTTTGACGCCGCATCTGAACCGTTTTTCACTAAAAACTTATACAAATCGTTCTCGAGGCTCTCAGACCCGATTCGAAAAGTCTGCTCTACTAATTTAATCCCTCGCTCTCGAATCGCTGTTCTGTGGTGCTTCCTCTCTCTATCATTGAAGATTCTCGCCTCATGATCCTCTCTTTGCTTCCGGTTTGCGAATTTCGTGGTGTCGAGATTCACTTCCAGTATCCCTTTTTTCCGCCGGCTGAAAGCAGCCTTTGGGATCTTCTCTGTAAGATTATTAACGCAAGCGCTCATCATATCATCAAATTCCTCTTTAGAGGAGTAATCTGCGTTTTTTAATGAGACATTTTTACTCAAGGTAGGCGATTCATCGAAGTTTCTGTCAGTAATTGACCCAGATAGAGTCATATAGCTAGAGATGGCCGCCCTCGTACCTGGGACTTGGAGGTTAGTGGGTGACTCATTGAGATTTCCTTCTTCAGCTAACTTTAATTGCCTTTTTTTATTGAATTTTTGAACGTAAGTTTTTATAATCGGCGCAGCCGATTTCAGCTGAAGTTGGTTACTTAACTGCCTGAGTTCCTTCCTTCCGTCTATTACTTGGTCAATAACTTTGATTTTGTCTGATAAATTGGTAAGTTGCTCGAGTGTACTGCGTATTTGCTCCAAATCGTGCACATTAGATACTTTGGGTGTATTCTCTTGTTTTAGCGATCGGTTTAAGATATTTGAAGATGAAGGTGATGGATTAGAGTGATCTGATGAGGTATTTCCAACATGAAGAGGTTTGGTCGGAGATGCGCGGCCAATTGAAGTCAGATTGCGAGCAGAGCGGCTTTTTAGGAAATTTGAGAAGGTCAAATTGTCGGTGACGCGAGCACGCTCAGTTTTTGGAGAAGAGAGAGGAGCTGGCTTCTGCAGCATGTATCTGCTGACCAGATAATCCTCCTTCATTGATATGTTGGTTTTTGACATTGAGGCAATGAGTGAGAGCCAAATAAAAATTTATAATAAGGAATTACTGGTTAGTACGGATGAAATGGTATTCAATTAGAGCACTAACGCTAAGGTTTCGTATTGATCCTTGGCTCTAAAGCAGGGATTGGCCATTAGTTGATTGTTAACGTGAGAAGGTTTATTCGTCGAGATCTGTTTCATATAACTATATATCAAGGCGTTGTTATGTTAATGAGAACAATAATATAATATTTGGATGTATTTCCATTACTATCATCCTTCAGGTTGTTGATATGGCTACCAGATGCCTGCTTATTCAATAATTCAATGATAACACTGATAACCAACTCTCATTCCTTAAGCAATAGTGCATGTTTACCTTCTTCATGTGACGAAAAATCTTTTCAAAAAGTCAATATATCGCATGCTAACAAATCTTTAATAGCTGTTTTTTGATCCATATAGCTGCCATTTATAGTGTAACACTCGTTTAGATCCAGAGTTGCGGATCAGCCTAACTTTATTCCGGTTTCCGAATCTTCTTAATGCACCTCAATTTGAGCAAATGACCGTCAATTAAATCTTATTCGATGTTGCGAAAGTTTTTTGCTACCAGGAAAAACTTGATTTTCCAGGTAGCCTTCTATCGAAGCGACACCGTCGACACTCGCAAACCACCAAAAGAAAAAAGATCCGGCAAGCCTGTGAAATGTGTTGTCATCCATCCGGTTTCCTACCCAAAGTAAACTCGAATCAATTCTCGATTTGCAATAACTCCCAAAACAAAAGCAAAGGACCTAGCTTAGAACTTTACTACGCCGAAGAGGCTATCGGACTAGTCAAAGCGCTCTTTTGGAACGTAAAATCTCTCATTATACTCCTACCAATTGGTTCGGATAGGTCGAAAGAGGCCCGATGTGGCGTGAGAAAGTCGATAAGAAAGCCAAAGAACATTTTGGCGACTATGAGAGCGGTATGAACCTTTGCTAAATAATTTTGAACTCCTTTTAATGCAATCCAGAAGAGGATCTATCAGATCTATCTGAGTTATCTGAAGATGAGCAATCGAATCAGATTCAAAAAAAACAAATGAGTACTATGCCTTAGGATTTCTTTATTCTAACTTTTTTGCATGACAACACAGGCAATCAACTCGCTAGAAAACCGAAATATCTAGTATGCATCTGATTGGCATTGATAATCTCATCACTATTATGGCAGGACGATGACTACGATTTTTATGATGAATGGAAAAACACGCTGCTGAGGAACTCGTTGGCAAAAAGCTCTCTTATGCGAGTTAGAAGGCCAAATTCATCTACGTTTTTCGGCGTTGGTCAGGTAAATTGATGCGATTTTCTTATTTCTCAGGGACCTGGGGATTAGCTGGAGTTTCTGAGGGAATATATGCGCGAGAAGAACACAAATGCGCTCTTTGTTAACACTGAGCTCAATGCTATTCAAATGAGAAATATTCATCAGTAGCATCAAATCATTCGATAATGTCTCTTAATTTGCGTGGGAAGTCACTTAAACAAGGGGAATAAAAAAAAGAAAAGCCTTGACTCTGATGAAGAGGAGGAAATCGAAGACGAAGAGAACGAATTACGTGTGTTTGATCGGTTTACAATTATCCTGCAAATTTTTGCAAAGCGAGCGAAATCCAATATCGCAAAGCATCAGGTTCCTTCATGTTTTGGCTGTTTGGTCAATTTCTGTGAGTAGATAGAACTGGCGTTTATCCAGTTCCTCAAAGCGAAGTTGATGAACGATGGCTCGACTTTCAGTGGCATGTACAACATATTCCAAGGCGATTTGATGAGGTAATTACTTCATTGGGAGATACCTGTCAAATTCAAACACATAATTGCATTAAAGCGCCAAGGAGATCAAATTCGAGGTGGTCACTGCGAAAGGACGAGGCTCGATCGGTAAGCTCACTGGTGAGGGTGAGACCCAGCTCGAAATCGAGAGGAGAATCATCCATCAGAAAGAAAGCAAACTCAAGAAGGAGCTACAAGCGGAAGTGCAGCATAGAAGAAATATGAAGGGGAGACGTCAGAAAGACAACCTCCTTATCCCTAAAATTGCTTTGGTATTATTGCCTTCCAAGAATCTAGTTCGAATGAAATATTTTCCTTAGATCGGCTATACAAACGCAGGGAAATCTGCCTTGATGAACCAGCTGGCACAAGTGCACCTCGAAAGCGAGGATCGTCTTTTCCAAACTCTCCATACGACTATTAAGAAGTGAAAATCTTAATTGTTTTTGCGATTGAAAAGCTCATTGGACTAGGATCAACCTCTCTCCTTACCAGACAGGAATCGCATTAGACACCATCGGATTCATCACGAATTTACCTCACGAATTAGGTTTGATTGTCCGCTTTTTGAAGTTTTTCGTTATCTTCCATAGTCGAGTCATTCAAAACGACCTTCGAAGAGGTCCAGGACGCGGATGTTGTCTTGCATGTGAGAGACATCTCGCACCCTCATACTGAAGACCAGAAGAAAGTTGTTCTTGATGTCCTGAGGGAAATCAGCCCTGACGAGACTTTCTACTCGAAAAGAATGGTATTGCTCACATCTCACTAAGCTGGTTTCAATCGATCATGTAATAGATTGAAGTTTGGAATAAGATAGACCTGATAACCGACACATCTAAACTCAATAAAATTGAAATCGGAAATTACCCGATTATTCCCATCAGGTATAGTCGCGCTTGAGTTTGCTTGGGATGTAATCGCTCTTAGTGCATTAAATGGGACGAATATCGATAAACTGCTCGCTGAGATCAGCAAAAAAAGCGCAGATATTCTCGGGCTTAAGAAATACCGCCTCTACATTAGCCCAGAGACGCATCCTGAACAGATGAGATGGCTAGCAGAGTTAGAATATCCTTATTGACGAGGAGAATTGATTAATTCATTGCATAGACAAGCGAATGTATGGAGTATGATTGACCCGGAGTACAATTACGAGGACATATCAGAAAGATTCCCTCACGGCTATATTTCCTTTGACGCCTATCTCGATGAAGTAACTTACCGAAGATACATGGCCAAATTCGAAAAACAGAATGAAAATCCTGAGGAAAAAGGTTTCTCATCTCAGTTTCCATTATCTAAATCCTTAAACTAGACCTTCCTCCTGAGAACTGGGGAAAAGATTCTCTGTCATATCATGAAAGAAAGCGGCTTCGTGAGTTAGAAAAGCAGAAGAGCTCAACGGACGAGAAGAAGCCTGTAGATGAGGATTTAAAAAAATAATGTTCGTCTTTGGAGACATAATATCCGTGTCTATGTATCGATAATTGTGGGGTCTAATAGTGTCAATAGCTTTTTAATTGAATGAAATGAATGAAATATGACTTCCAGTCTCCATATCAATATCAATTTTGAGGTTTACAGCCTCATTGAAAACAGCTTCCTCTAAGTGAATTGAAATAAGTCGGCATTTGCAAGGGGAAAAAACTTATTATAGGAATATTTACGATGGAAGGACTCGGTTTCGAAAGGGTTCGATGCGGTCCAGACAAAATATAAGAACTAAACAATGATTTCGTACAATCAAATTTGATAGAGACAAGAAAAAGAAATCAACGGGGCTTAGATAGCTACTGCGCCAGCTAACTTAGGAATCAATCCTCCAACCCATTCAAAAACAGGCATCAGAACGCCTCCGTCATTATTATCATCATCGTTATCATCCTCATCCTCCTTCTTCATCTCTTTTTCTTCTCTCTCCATCTCTCCGTCTTCAGCAAACCCGCCGTAGACATCCTCTTGAGCAGCGGACTCTTCAAATTCCTCGCTGTTGCTGGTTTGGAGCAAGATTGTTGAGGGAATGGAAGATAAATTGATGGTTCTAAAAGGAAGCATAAGAATGATACAACCTAATTTTGAGTTTACCTTGTGGTATATGTGGCAATTGGATTAGATGCAAGGTATGAGACGTTGCTGAATTGGTTGTAGCCTAATGGGGTTTTGAAGACGGGGGTTTCGTTGAGTTTGAAGGTGTTTTTTTGAATTTCGGTGGTTTCATATCCCTTCTAAATCAAGAGTTTAGAGAGAAAATTTGGATTTGCTAGCTTACCATAAGGATTAAGGTGGCGGTGGGTGCGGACCTGGTGTCAAGAGCGCAGCGGATTGGCTTTAAGTTTTGAATTGCCAGCTTTGTAGTGTGCATATCTAAACCGCTACCCGAATTAGATTTTTTTGGATGAAAATATAAATATCTATTATTTAATCCCTCAACTGATCCTTATATGTGTTCAAAATTAACTTTCCCACTATTCCTGTGAATCGATAAAATTAGCATCTGCTGTCGCTTATCGTAAGGCCCAAAAAACGCATTTGAAGAAGATTATCGCATGGATTACGCAAGATAATGGCTGGATCTGCTTGATATTAGAAGAAATTCGTCTGTTAGTACGACTCAATAAGATATTTTCGCTTAACGTTCTTGATCTCCGAAGAAGCGAAAGAAAATACAGGGATAGAGACTGGGCAGCTCTTGAAGTTAAGATCCTTGAAGCTGATGCTCGGATTTGATAAACAATTTTTTAAAAAAACCCAAGTATGGGAACCTTTTTCGTCTTCTCTCTCAATAATCGAGCGTAAAGTTGCTAATTACAGCGAGGCAAGCTCTTTGATAGGATAGGATAAAGAATCAGGCCTTTTCGTTTCGAGTTTTTTGAGGTTGTTGGAGCAATGGGTACTACAATTTTCAAGCAGGCTACAATAATGTGAATCTCTATTCTCAAAGTCTAGATAAGTCCTTAAGCATCTTTTTCAGTTTCAAAATACTGGGAATATGCAAATAAAATGAGCCCTTTCTTTCTGTGGAGAAATTTCGATTGAAACGTCTTTGCATAAAACAAATAGCTCTAAGATAATTTTATTCGTAAATAAGATGTCAATAGGGACTCAATTCACATACTTCACAGACAAAACCCAGCAAATAATCGAAGATGTCACTATTAAATCCGAAGCCAGGTAATATCGCGCCTCCGATCAGCTTTCACTGACATTTCAAAGAATTCAGCAATTACAAGATAAAATCAACCAAGATATGTTAACAGCAACCTGGACAGCTTTGGGTAAGGGAGCATCACCACTCAGCATTAAATTCACAACTAACACCAGGACTGTTCATCTCGCGTCAGTTAAAGCAAGGCCGTGGCATCAAAATCCCTAAATTCGGGGTCATCACTTTCTCCGCTCCTGAAGTCAGGCTCGAGGTCAACCATCTCTCTCCTTGTATCCAAAAAAAAAATTGCGATTTATAGGGTGTGACAAACCAATCCGAGCGTGACGTGCGCATTCGCAAGCCCGTTTTCATAATTTCAAAAGAATTTGGAAATGGAATCACCGTCAAACCTGGAATTATGTCTACTCAAGGAATCAGGCCTTATTCATTAAGTGGTGTACCAAGCGGCGTCCCCCTAACAAAAGTGAATTTCGTTGAGATCGGTATGAATGCTGGCGTGGATAAAGACACAGCGAGTCTCTGCATCATGAGATTACTACAGAACCTCACATTAAAAGTCCAGGAGGTATAGTAATTCAACTAGCCTGAGCTAATGAGAGATCAGAGTGGTAGTGTTGAAATGGAGATACCCAATGTCGGGATTTTCTACGTGAAAAATGGGATAGGATGTATCGAGTTTAATGAGTTCTTAGTGCACAGTGTGATGGTAAATTGCTGCATGAGAGTGAGTTAATGAACGTGATTTAGGATGTCACAAATCCGCTGGTGAGAGCGAAGAAAGCGCTGGTAAACTCGTCGTTGTCAAGGCAAAATATCCAGAATTTAATCATGAGCGCTACTCATGGGGCCAATTTCCATCGGGGTTCAGTACCAAGTGTTATCCCGGAGGAAAATTTGGAGATAGATGAAACGGCAGTGAATTATCTGAAGTCAAAGTTCGGGATCGACATAGCCAGCATCCAAGGTGATTTTTGAGGTCCTTTTTTGTAAATTAGAATGTTATTATGGTAGAATCTCGAATAAAAACAGCAGACCCTACAAAGATTCGCCCTCGAAGGAGTTCTAGCATGCAAAAATTTAGGAATTCAGATCCATCGTTTGGAAATCCCAAGAGTGAACTCAGCCAAAAGTATATCTCATTGATTCTCACAGTTGCTTACCTATTCAATCATCTAGAGAACCAACAGTTTCTTTTGTCGAGTCAAACAGTATACCAGCAGCTACAGCCATCCGAAAGGTGAAACTTTGGATGAGAAATAAGAGTTTTCTTCCCGAGGATGTAAGGATAATCGACAATTGAGTGCGCTTCCCTAACTGCTATCTCCAGGCGTATTACGACATTGCGATGGCAGCCCATGGCCCCAAAGTCCCAAGAGAGAAGCCATTGACGTTCGACGAGTTTCAAACCGCAGTCAATAAAACCTATGGACTTGTACTTGACAGCAAAGAGGTAACTAGCACGCGACAATCGTTTGGCTTATTCCATGTTACAGATAAAGCATCTTTTTGAGCATTTAGAGGACCCAAAGACAGGAGTAACAAGTTTCCAGAAATGGAAAGAAACTTTTATGCAAGATCGTAAGCTTTGCCTATAATCCCTCGAATAAAAAGTATCTAGGCTCGTACCTCACGTATATAAAGGATATCATATACAAATATAAGCTGAGTGTGCCAAGTCTCCTCAAAAGAATGGAATTAGACGAAAATAGCCCTCCACTAGATAGCAAAAGTTTATCAGATTCACTGTTGCTGCTAGACCCTTCGTTAAAATTTTCCAACGCAATCAAAATTGCTCTTGAAATTCTCAATGGCCAGAAAACGATTTCTATAGCGGATTTTATGAAAGCGCTTGGCTATTCGATTCACAATAGTAACAACATTGAAGCTTTCTCTTTAACACTTGCATAATTTTTTCCATCGAATGGCAATAGGCGAGGACCTTGTCGTTGACCATTGGATTCGAAGTCAGATCGCAAAGATTCACCAAACGCCAGGCTTAAGCGAGAAATTAAAGAAATCATTCGAGTTGATTGACACCAAAAACCAAGGACTCGTCGAATTGGCGGATTTTTATATGGTACTGTATAAGAATATCCCAGGGCTGAGTGTGGAAGATGTGCATAAGTTCTCTCGCGTCGCGGAAAAAGACGTGGAACAGCGAGTCAAATATTACGAGTTTTTAGCCTTTTTGGATAGTAATGCTGAACTTGATGGCGAGACCTCCTCTAAAGCGAGTGAGAGCACAAAAAATATCACACAGTATCTAGTCAAATACATGAAGTAATACAGTTTGCTTTCAATATGACCTCATTTCTATCATCTTAGTGATAGAAAAGTGAAACCACACCAACTGCTTTACAAAATCGCCGAAGACAAATCGCTTCCTGAAAAACGTGTCTCTGTCGAAGAATTTGCTGCTTTCCTCACTGAAAAGCTCCTTAAAGGCAATTTTCCTAAAAGCTTGGTGGAAAGTGTCGTAAATATGATCGATATCGATCGAGATGGCTACATTGGCGAGCATGATTTGCTGATTTACCTCGAAAGGCACAGATATTTTGGATCTGACACTAAAACCGTTTTTGAGAAAAGCACGCGTTCAAAAAGTCTTGGACAGCTGATCGATGTGTATCCAAAAGAGCCGTTAAGCGAGGATCGGGTTTTGCTGATGCTCCGAGAGCTGCATATCGCGATGGAGAAGAAGAAATTGACCTACGCTGATGTTATCAGAGTGCTGGATCCGAGCAAAACGGGTACGGTTAACCTCACGGAATTCCACGCTGGTTTAGACAAAATTGTGAAGTTTTCGATGCCATCGAAGGAAGGATTATTTGCTTATTTGGACAATCTGAAAATCGGACTGCTGAACTATGAGAGTATCTTGCGGTTTCTTAAACGAAAGCCTTCTGACACAACAAGGAAGGTAGTTAACCACTTTTAATTGCATAAAACAACATCATTTTTGTAGGTTTTCTTCGAAGATAGTTTCGATTGGCAGCAGGACACAATCAAAAAGATACAGAGATGGTATCGAGATTCAGGTAACTTGACATCTAATAGCAGCTGGGATCATTATTGATAAGGACTCAGTCTCAAGGAGGCGTATAGGCTTGCAGATATGGACTTCGACGGCGAAATAAATCAAAGGGATCTAGAGCGCTTTCTGATTGAAATCGTGAAAGTCGCGAAGGAAGAAGTCCAGCCACTGCGAATGGAGCGGCTGATGAAGCTCATGGATGTCTTTAAGCGCGGAGCGCTTCATATCTCTGAATTTAAAATTGTCGTAGAGGGTCGCAGTAGTGCCGAGCCCTCAGCGACATCGACTCTAAATAGCGGAGGTTCCTGTGAAAGAGATAACTTTGATTGGAGACTCCATGCAAAACAACAGATCAGTCTCGCTCTGAGGCAGAAATACGCTAATGTAAAAGACAGCTTCGAAGGTAATGCTCCATTAGGGAATTTGATTAATGACTTTTCGCTAAGAGATCACGAAGCAGCAGACAAAAATGACATTTGTACAATTCAAAAACTGGATCGATTCAGGATTGATCCTGAGAGGGTTTAATCTCACAGATAAGCTAATACAGACGCTCTTCGCTGAACTTGATCCACATAAGAAAGGATACTTGACGGCAGTGGATTGGGAGAATGCATTCGGAGGATACAGCATCGGGAATCAAATCAAAGGAGAGCTGCAAGAGTGTTTGTGTAGTAGTTTTATCAGCGTCTTTGAAGCCTTCAATTATTTCAGAGACCAAGAGGCCAATTCCAAGGAAATAACCAAATTTGGATTGAAAACCGGCCTGGATCTCCTTCTACCTAAGAGATTTAGCCAAATAGACCACGGGAAGATCTGGGAGTCTCTAGCTGGAGATAAAAATACCGTTACTCTAGAGCAGTTTTCGAAATTTTTTGGGGTTAATGGCTATCGAGGCCCTAGAAATGTCAAGGGACGACCTTCTTCATTATCAAGGTAAGCCGATTTCTAGAGCTGTTCGCTAATTTAATTGTTCTAGGTCTGCTGATTTAGCCAGCAGAGGAGGCTTTTCGGGCCTGAAATCTTTCAGTCTGACCCAATCGAGGGTACAAAGTAGGGCTATTTCACGAAAAGAGTCGGAAGGTAGGAGTTTAAAGCTCTTGAGAATCCCTGCTGAAAAACTATGCGCTTCCCTGGCAGTCGATAAAGACGAAGAGGTGTCGAATTTAGAATTCATTAAAGGTATCAGGAAGCTGAATCTGGGGTTGAAGCAGCGAGAGATAGATTCCCTGCTCATCGGCTGTGGAGAGAAGATGGATGGAAAGATAAAGCTCTCAGATATTCGAAAAGCATTTAAATCAGAGTATCAATTTTCCTTGACTTGTCGTTAAATAACTTGGTTCCTAGAGAAATTGACATCAAGATTCTCCAACGCTCTAAAGAGAGACTCAAAAGGATGAAAGCGCAAATGTATGAATTTATGATCTCGCCTAAAGACGCCTTCTACCAGGTATTTTTCATTGAAATAATATGATTATTACCTTGGACCTCTTCTCAGTTTAACGAAAATCGCAATGGGAAACTAACGTTTCAGCAGTTAAGCAAACTAATGAATGAGTTATCCGCTTGCGCGAGAGAAGAAGCACCCGCCTTCATTATCTTAAAGGATGCTTTTGAATTTATTGATAGCAAAAAAGACGGCTGGATCGATCTAAACGAATGGATGCAAGCTTTTGAGCTAATCGAGGTGAAGCATCTCTCTTGAATCTAACTTATTTTAATGCTCTATAGAGAGAGCCAGCTCAGCCAATTACTCACGCCCAAACTAGCCGTAACTTTCACTTGAGGCCTGTTCGATCGACACCTAACTCGAGGAATGCGACTCCGACAAATAGCAGCAGTAGGAAGGACCTCACGATGTTCAGTCCTTCAATTATCAAACCCGAAAAAATTCAAAAGGCACCTTCATCAGTAGCCAATTTTGAGTCAAGCAGAGAATACGAGGAAGTCCTTCGCTGTATTGCTAGATACAGGAAGGTGCTTAGGAATGAATTTGCTGATTTAGCAAAGAAAGGGCAGCAGATCACGATTGACGTGATAAAATATTGGATTGGCCGTGTGCTAAAAAGCAGCGGATTACAGCTTAAAGAGGAATCTTGGCCTGTGATTCTGCAATTTGCAAAAAAAGATGGTGTTATTGACTATAAATTACTCCTTGAAAGTTTTAAAGAGCGAGCAAATCTGATCAACTCGCACCCTGTAGCAAATTGAATACGAAAGTATACGACGATATTCTCACAGTGGTATTTATTAGAATGAGGAAAGTTTAAGTCAGTGCTTAATATTTCAGACTCAGCAAATTTTATTTCATCAAATATACCCTTTTTTAAATATAAGCTTGTATTCATCAGCAAATTTATTTAAAGTCCATTAGAGACTTTGAAAGTCTGGAATGAATTCAATAGATCCACAAAAAAATGTCTTCAACGTCTTGACATTAGAGACAAGGAATTGTTTAATGAAAAATTCTGTGAATGGCCCGAGAGGAGCCATTCACGAACTTGAAATAACCTCAATTACACGTGAATTACTTATCAACAGCATGTCCTCTTAATTGCTCTTTCAACACTCAGACAAGTGAGACTCTAGCATCGATTATCAATTTATCAGAGCCGCATTTTGCTGCTGCACTAGACCAAAATTTCTAAAGGCGACTAGGCCGCCAGCAACGCTGTTAGGTCCGAGCATGGGTTCTCATTCGTTCTGAATGGGTTTATAAGTAAGTCAGGTGCTATTCTTTATCGTTGTTTCTTTCTTTGGTATCGTAGTTCAGGAAGAATTTGATTTCTGAAAATTCACAAATTCTTCCTTTGAATTGTTCACTGCGAAGCACATTAATAAATTTTTATTTACTTCACAGAGATCGAAATAAAGACTTTAAAGTGAGCGCTGACACTAAATACCTCTCAGCATTTAACAACCCTAATTAACTAAATACTTCTCTGAATTTAATAATTCGAAAACACCTACAATACTTAGTCCCAATTTCAAATCCCGCGGCGCATGGACCTCCTCCTCCGATTCAAAGCTAGGAATTACGACAGGAAATACCACGATGATTTGGAGCTTTATACCTCTCGTATGATCGTTTCGCATTCGATTCTTTGCGCTGTTATACTCCCGTTCGTGCCCCTCGTGCAATATTACTCTTATAACGAACAAGCAGATGTGAGCGTGATTATCAGGCGCACGGGTCTCCAATATGGCGTCAATTTATTTCTTCTATTCCTTTCATTATTCCTTCGAAAATACCGCTCTAAGCTCGTAAAGAGACAGAGCACAGTCAGATGGCTCCTTGATATCCTTTACTGTTTGGTGGAGGCCTACGAAGCGTATTTTTATTCCGAAGGAGTGAGGCTTCGAGCAGGCTTTCAATCCTATTTCTGGGGCTGGTGGAATTCCCTCCAAGCAGCTATTAAAATTAACATTATTTCTCGATGGTATATGAAGGCGATCGCTTATCTCATTTTAATAATGACATTCGGGATTTCATCTTACATTGATCAAGATAATAAAGCGATTCTCGTGACGCTAGTGCAGGCAGTGATTTTCCTAGGGTTGAAGACTTATTTCCAGGAGAGAACTGAGAAAAAGCATTTCCTTGAAAAACAGAAGCTGTTTGAGGAAACTGAGGCGCTTCGAGACATCATTGAGCAAACTAGCGTCTCCGTTATGATTTGTGGCATCGAAGAGGGACTGTTATTTAAAAACTCGAAGAAATATGAGTGGTGGAGCGATGAACTGTCCCTTGAAGATAATTTCAGCAAGGTGAAACTCGATACTAAAGGGAATGCAGTAAATACGCTTATTTTAGCTCTTTCTAATGGTTTTCTCCTCTCTAGCAACAGCAAGTGTCGACGGAGATCTCTCACTGCCAAGAGCGATCCGATTTATTCACTCTCCTTGAGAGTCTCAAGACCGAATACCGCCAAAATTCCAGAAGGCCGTCCTCTATTGGCCTGATAGATTTCTACCAACGACATCAGCCAAACGTAATCGTCGTCTACGGAGAGGTCAAAAACGTTGACTCTGATAAAGTGTACCAGCTCGAAATCCGTATTATTCATACGTTCTATCGAGAAAAACCAGCGTTTGCGCTCGTTCTCGCGGATATTACCCAAAGGAACCTAATCGTCACATTACAAGACAACAACAACTATAAAAATCGCCTCCTTGCGTCTGTGTCTCACGAACTGAGAACGCCATTGAACGCAAGCATTAATTTCACTAGAATGGCGCTTGAAGACCCCAGTGTGCCTGCGAATATCAAAGACGAGTACCTCGCGCCTTCTCTCGTGTCGAACCAGCTTCTGCTGCACTTGATCAACGATATTTTGGACTTTTCTCAAATTTCGGCGAATAAACTGCGGTTGGTGTACGAAAGACTCGATTTCCAAGACACCATCGAGCAATGCGTTAACTTGATTAGACTGCAAACCTCCCGTAAGAAATTGGGACTCAAAGTGGAGTACAAATCAGATTGCATGGATCCCATTTTCTGTACTGATCACAACAGATTGAAGCAAATCGTGCTCAATTTGCTTAGCAACGCGATAAAATTCACGCTTGAGGGAGAGATTACCGTCACGGCTCATCTCGGGTATAAGCCAAGCTCGTTCTCGGAGCTGGTTTCGAGCACGATGAGGAAACAATTGCATATTTCGGTCCAAGACACTGGGATCGGTATGTCTGAGCAGGACAAAAAGAAACTGTTCCAAGCCTTTGAGAAAATCGAACTTGGCGATAAGGTTGCGTTAAATTCCACCGGGGTCGGCCTCGGACTGCTAATCTCAAATAATCTCGTTCTGATGCTGAACCGGCTCGATGGAGAAGGCGAGCCGATCAAGGTGGAGTCTGAGCCTAACGTTGGGACGAGGTTTTCGTTTACGATATTCGAGCAAGACGATAATAGCAACTTCGCTCTTTCAAGTAAAAGCAGCTATGAGGAAAACCACAATCTAGACATGGAAGAGCACCCGAATAAATTATGTGAGGAGCGCTTAGGCACAGAGTGCGGTTTTCTCAGTCAGAAGCCGAAATTCTTACATAGCGGCTCGATGAACCTAGAATCGGATATTCTGCTGCATAGCACTCTGCCAAACAAAAGCATAAAGACCGCCTGCAATTGCCCTTCGATACTCATCGTAGATGACGATATATTCAATGTTACTGCTCTTGAGATCATTCTCAAAAAGCTAGGGTATGCTTGCGATACAGGTTTCAACGGCAAGCAAGCCATTGAGAGGATTATTGAGAAATCCAAGGGGAAGAAATGCGGGTCAAATTGCTTGACGAGCTATAAGGCAGTTCTGATGGACTGCAGCATGCCGATCATGGACGGCTTTGAGGCGAGTAAGGCGCTGAAGGAAATGATGCTGAACAAAGAGATTCCTGAAACCGTGATTATCGCTTGTACTGCTTTTGTCCAGGAGAGGGAAAAGCATCGGGCGAAGGAGTCAGGAATGCAGTATCACATCGTAAAGCCGCTAACACAAGAAAAGGTGAATACAATACTGAAAAAGATTGAATATTATCATATTGGATAGTGTGATGGGTCAAACAGTGTATTTTTTTCTTGAGTATATCTATATTTATGCTCTTATTAACGTAAATTCATCAAAGTAAATCAATATTACGTTATAATATGAAAAGTCGAGTAAACAACGCTACATATAATGTCTACCAAAAGGTAAAATTTGAATTTTTGTTCTCTATGTTTAGCACACTTATGCTATTCATTGGTTTCTTCAACTGATCAAGGTCAAAAGAAAATGAACTAGTAATCGAGAGAGGCACTTTGGGTCTGAAATTAACAAAAGCAAGGGCTCCGAAAATAATAATAGAGAGGGCCTCAATACTAGCAATTTATCTCCAATAAAAGCAGTGGAGGGGTTCGTTGTATATTTACCTTGGCGCACACATCGAGTCTGCTTGATTGTAAATTACAGAACGGAAATGTAAAGCTAAATGTGATATAAAACCTCAAATATTCATCTGTTTTTGATCCTTTAGAGTTGGTTTTCGATCCAGAGCCTCTACTTGCTACTAAGAGCAAACGAAAATGTACACAAACTTTTTTTTGGTAGTCTTAAGATCAAAATCATCTTTTTTATATATCATCATTATGAAAAGATTCTAATTCTGGGAGCATTGAGTCTCGAAACGCTTGGCCAGCGTGGGGATAGCTTACCCATACACAACTAATCGTAGAAATATGCATTCAGTTTATTTTGTTTGGATTGTAGAGCTATGGATTAGCCTTTATTCGTGGCATTTTACAACTCAGAATAAATCGTTCGCTAATGTTCCATAAACAATTAATTAACTGCCGAATAATTACCAGGAAACGAATTTGCTGGTTTTAACGCAGTGCACCTCAAAAAACCAAAAAACAGCGCTCATCATACCAAAACGAAGCGATTGATGGGTAGATCTCGAAAATAATACTCTTAGTGTTGCGAAGAGAGGATCATTGGAATTGAATTTCCTTGTAATTTTAACACTATCGAATCTATTAATTTGTTTTTATTGCTTTATTTCAGTATTAGAACCAAATACAAGTCCTAAATTTAACTCAAGGAATAATTCCATGCACAGCTTTGTTCATAATAACTTCATTGGACTATCTCTCCAAGAACAACTCACTAACATTGCCATTTATGCAGGGAAGCGCCTCCAAAGCAAAACGGACGTCTCTATTTTCGAAATCACCTGCAAAACACTGCTTGATTTAGAAAATGCGATAAACCAATTGATAGATCGCATTATTGGCTCCAATCCGGAGCGGCTTATGACTCAAGATTGCAATGTGGACCTTCAGGAACGCAATATCGTGTTTTCTGTGTTGCCAGAGGACAAAAACGCTGCAAGTAGCCTTCATTTTCCTTTGATAAAATATAACCAGCCTTACTAGCCGCATTTCTCAAGAGCGCTGTTCAGGGAATGGTGGATATTCCTACTCGATTTTCCGAAATTGGCAGGAATCACAATTGTGTACCGAAAAATAAGGGAGACGACACCGTCTCATTCAAAGGAAGTCTATATGCTTCTTTTATTGGTCAAGATTCGCGGGTTTTTTCCACCGCAGAGATGTCAATGGATGACAGCCGAGATCGTTTTTATGATTTTGATCAAAGTCACCTTGTCACTGAGCATGTCAGAGGTAAGAAACTCTTACTTGAAGCCATTAATACCGCTTTAGGGGGAAAAAACGAGAGCATGGTAACCTGCAATGGGAAGTCCATGAGCACCGTTGCTCGAAAAAGCGGAGAGATAGGAAAGAGGAGATCAAAGGGTTCCCTTCAAAATGCAGAAGTGTCCCTTTCTCTGGAATTTAAGAAAGCTAAAGAGCTCGCATCGATTGACTATTCTAGCTGGGCACTAACTGAATATGGTAATGAGTTCCTCATCTGCTTTCTTATAAAAGCATTTTCCTATTATTAGAAAACAACACGAAAGTCTACGCAAAATTCAACCGAGGAGACCCCAAATTCTACCTTCATTCCGAGACAATCGCCGAAGAAGCTGATATTGATGCACTGGCTCAAATGATTATTAAGTTGGAAACGCGGAAAGAATGGGATCCTCATGCCTCTTCCTTTCAATGTCTAGACAAGCCTTCTAGCCATGAAGACACTCTTGAAGATGAGATACTTCTGCCGTTTCCTTTTACCAATCGATATGTCGTTCAGCGTCGTTGCTATACCAATAATCGGGATAATCCCCAGCTGTTTGAGAAGATCGGCTGCGTGAAAACCACAAACAAGGCTTGGATAATTCTAATGGAGCCTCTAGAGGAAGGGAGCTACCCGACAAAAGAGGGATTGGTAAGAGCGGAGAGTGCTTCTGTGACTTTAATAGAGGAGTTAAGTGAAAAACCCAAGAGGGTTGCGATTAAAATGACTTCAGAAGTGAACCTCAAAGGCAAAATTCCGGGCTGGCTGCTCCAGTTAACTGTCAGCAAGGACCAAGCGAGGGGTATACGACGTTTTATTTCAGCTTATCGTGAGAATTTTGCTCCAAAAAGTCAAGAAGAGAAGTGATAATTAGAAATAAACATTTTTTGGGTTTTGCAATGTGAATTCATCATGTATATTAATGGTAAATTACACCCGATCGACGCTATTATTCCATTTTTTCAATCCTCATTTCAACTTGTAAATTCGCTTATTTGGGAACATCGAGTTTCTCTTGAGCAATTCAAATTGAAGGAGATTCCTTATGAGCTGCGCTCACCTATTCGTTCATTATACCAGTATTTCCACGACTTAACTCCGAGGCCAATCAAGCCTATGTCACAATTCTATTAATGGCATTGGCTTCCCTTGATTTGGATACGTGGATTTTCTTTTTTTAGTTTTCTCGCAGTAGGTACTTTTCAAATTAAACACTAGTAAAGGTCCTGATTAAGTCTGAAAATCCACAAACGCTATATTCGGTCTGGTATAAGAGTACCGAATAAATTTTATCAAGAATAAATTCAAATTTCGCAAAATTAACAATGCCAAGTGCAAACCTCATTTCAGATCTGCTTCCTAACTCTGGCCTTGGTACACCAAAATGTCGTGGTGGTATCAGCGCTAGTGTCGTGTTATTAAAGTACAAACCCACTCTTACTGAGGTTGACAAGGAAGAGTCTCCAATCTTACCACAAACGCTCAAATTACCGCAAATCGAGCTTAGAAAGGAGAACTCTCCTTCAATGAGCAGGAAACCATCTGAGCCTTCTTGTCCACCAAAGAAAGTGTTCTTTTCGATGAAAACATTCACTCCCAACTACAAGCACAGGCATCTTGAAGCCACACCTAGCACAAATAATTCATCATCATTGTTCAACTCGTTCGATGATGCCTTGAAGAACTCATGCGAAGGGAAAAGCCTTCAAACAACTAGAAGCACTCAGAATTTACTTGCTTCTAAACCTCACGGCGCCGGCACTCCTCATGCTACTCCTAAACTTCGAATTAGATGGACTAAAAAATACGACCCTGAGATTCAGCTAAAGCACATTATATTATCAGACGAGTTCGCTGAAGGATTCGCATATAAAATGGACGAATATTTCTTCAAACCGATCTTGAAAAAATCAAACAAAATGAGATATTTACCCTTCTCAAAACTCAATAAAGCAGAAAGGAAATTGGCAACATCTCAAAAGACGGTGCGATTTAATTTATAAATATGTAGATGCAAGTCACGCTGAATAAATATCAAAGATTTTTGTTGTTTGTTAATCGTATTCAATATAGATAGTAAGCTCCCAATAATGTAGTGATAAACAATTTTCCATTATATGATATATGTGAATACATTCATTGCACCAAATAGATATCAAAGCAAAGCTTTAGAACTGAACTGAGTTGATGCATCTATTGCTTATGAAGCTAAATTCCGAAAATTTCAGCTTTCTTTGAAGAGGAAGATCTTTGAAACCATTAGGTAGGTAGAATCCTTGAAATCATTAGATTAGTGTCACTAGATAGATGCTCTTCAGAGCTAATACTCTTATATTCAGCTATTTGCAATGGCCAAAAAATGAGATATTTCGAAGTTTTAATCAATCAAACTGTACTGTCAATAAGAGTTTTCTATCGTGATTTAATATGAGTCAGCGAAAGAAAATTCCAATAGAAACTTCAAAATGCCCAACTTTCGTTGAATATCATATCCTGCACTTCTCATGACAGGCCTTCTTTAATTCAGCCGGCTAAGAAGCTTGCTCTCTCCATTCACTCTTTCAGGTTCTAGTTCGAAAATCTGAAGCAGAATTGAGTCGCTAGATGTTACAGATTTTTTCTCGAATTACTGATCACAAGCAATGCATCGAATTAAATTCTAAAGGAATATCACCACAATTTCCGCTCTTATAACGAAGTGCGACCTCGTCAAAATTATATTAATATTTTAGTTCTACGAAATCGACACAAATGAGTAATCTCTCTTGCCATTGACACATTAACTCAGAAATAATAAACTTACTAGCACAACGCGCCTGGAGAGCAGTTGTTTTTGGCGACAAAGGACAAGCTGGAAAAGTGATCATCACACTAAACGATTAAGAGATCCCTAACATATGCTTTAGGAGCTCGTAAAGCTGTTATTGGAATCCCAAAATTGGAAGACAGTCTCTGTTGTGCTCCCTAAAAAAGATCCTTTCTGGGAAGATTTGCCACGTATCTTGCTCTCCACTGCGTTATCTGATTTAGGCCCTTAGAAACTCATAGTAAACTGGACCTTGATGTCTGTGATGACTGGAATTCGCTTTTTACCATACCGAAATGGGATCGGTTCATGGTTTACAATGGCGCATTCTGCACAATTGAATCTTACATGGCTGAATGGGTATATCACTTTGATTTCTTCTTCTTGATTTGATAAATTGCTACATAGAAAGGGGCAGAGGACGTGGAGCATGACTACACGCTTCAGATAGCGAAAATTGTCAACTGTTGCAGTAATTAGCTTGATAGCTCCTGGTTATTCACGATTATATATTATTTTAGAGATTCCATACTTTGGACTCTTATTGGGGATGAGTTCTGACCCGAAATCTGTAGCGTATTACCTGAAGCAGCTTGGAGAGGTAAACTTACATGAGAGTTCTGTGATTCATCGCATGATTAGAATGAGAGGAACATTGTTGCACTTGCGATCAAATACATTTCAATATTCAAGCCAGGTTAGTCTTTCTTTTTATGAGAATATTCACTCTCGCTACTAGGCATGCTTCTGCATAATGCTGGAGAGCAGACAATCGCCGAATCAGTCGTAAAGAAGACTCCGCTGTTACCTACAATGGAGGCGAAGGATATCGCCAAGGCGATGTTTATTGATGCTGAGTTGAGACTTGGAGGACAGAATGAGAAGATCGAATCCAAGCTGCATATTAAAGAAAAAGGCTCTGAGCAATCCAATTACCATTTCTATGATAATTTAGGGATCAAAGAAATGCTCAACCTTTCATAAGTAAACCAATAATTAGAACTGCATGGGATTATCTTGAATTTCGCGATGTCTAATCTCTGCATGAATTAATCAATGAATATCATTATTGTATGTGATACCTGAATTAAAATCCTAAAACCTAAAAGGCAATTCTTGCGAATATGCGAAGATGTGGAGTTAAAATTGAGATTGAACGCCATAGAACTATTGTACTTGTATGAATGAGGTTATTAATAGCTGCTAAGGGATAAGATGATATCGATAATTCATTAAACTCTGCGAAGAGAAAAATGCTTTGCTTCTGAAATAAATAAAGGTTCTTGTTGTTCACAAGAATCAGATTTTAATACGTTAGGCTGATCACTAATCCAATTCTGAGATAAAAAATTTGAATCTTTTATGTATTCTTTCATAATGACAAAAGCTCGTTCCCTATCTGTACTGGCATCTTCTTTGGAAAGATTTACAGTCTCCATAACTCTTATTGAATGAAATAGATGAGAATAGAGATTAACTATTATAATTTTATAGCGCTCTCGTTTGCTTATTAATCGTGCTCCAATAAGTGAAATGCTACGGAAGGACAAGAAAATTCTCGCCCTAACATAAGCAAAAGATATGTCCCTAGGGTTATACACTCCGTATGTATTTTACAAATACTGTCCGCTCTACTCATCTAGCCTCTGGAATAGTACTGACTATACCTAGTAAGATTCCACTTCTCGGATTCCTTGATATATCACAATGAGTACTGAAGCATCATTCCCTTTATGCGAGCCTCCTCAAGAGAAACCTTGAATTGCCTTAGAAATCGTAGTGTGATTTGATCGCTTATTTACTCTGTGGTCAGAAGTGCCTCATTGGTATTAAATATTATACTTCCAACAATAGCTACTAGTGCTCTGGAGCAACTCTGCGAGTCATTTGAGGTAGACACAGCATTTTCGAACCTGCTCCGACTGGACAAGAATACAAAAGTGCAAAAAACTTTAAAGCAAGATTTTTTGCGATAATTCTCATCTCAGAACTTCAAATTATCTTTTCAAAACGAGGTGGATGAACAACCATGTAAATCCTGTTTTTCAATCAGAAACGCCGATGATTTCTTCTTAGGATTTCTAAGATATCTAGCACTTGAAAGTAGTTATTTACAAATTTTTCGATTAGTTTTGAGTTTCGCATTATGGAGGCACTAATGAGATATTTCAGACTTATTAAGCAGTTATCAATTGACGTGATGTCGTGACTAATCAAATAACCAGAGAGAGACAGCAAATTGCGAACTGTGAGATCTCTGGAGCATCTTTCAAGTGAGAAAAATGCTTTCTTTGCTCACATCAGGCAAACTCAAACAATCTGGTAATCTATATAAGATAATCTCTATTCTACATCAATCATATTATTTGAGGAGCTTATTCTTGGTCAATACTTGAATACTCGATGATATATGATAAACAATTTATGCTCGAATATATGGAAACCAAGTTCCGAACGTGATTGAAAAGCCAGAGCAAAACTGAAAAGGCCTCAAGGTTCAATTACCGAGACCTTTTTGGTGTGGAAGAGTCCAGCAATAATTTCACGATCTTTCCATAAAATCTTCGTAGAATTAATTCCAAGGAGTTCGCAATTTAAAATCAGCAGCACATGAGTCTATTTAATATCTCTGCCTTGAGTATTGATAAGCAGCATTGCCGACCTACCTATCAATCTTTGCTTTTGGAGAGGGAACTTCGACTATTTTAATCAATGTCCCATTTCAATGCGCAGATCCGACTACACTTACGGATTAGGTCGCTTGAAATTGAGATGTTTTTCGTGGAGAATATTTGAAAAGCGGTTGCTTAGAAGTTTAGTTTTGCATCCTCACAATCACTGGAACTGAGAGTCTTGTTTAATAACATGGTAAATAGAAGTTTTGAGATTTCTGCCAGCTCGACTAATGTGGGTGTTATCTTCCTATACAAAGAAATTAAATATTTTATATGCGAAATTTAGCAGAGTTGGTTAGTCAGCTGCAACGACACAAATATACTTTTTTTGGTTAATAAACGCAAGTAGAATTGGTAGAAGTAATTTCGGCTCCAAGAGAGGGATAAGAGACCTAAGTAGACATGTCAAAGTTATTTTGCTAACTTAGATATAAAAGATAGAAAGTATAAAAAAACATGTTGTCTTATGAATAAAAAGCCCAATTCTGTTTGCTTTAGTAAAGGAGGACATGTTGGAGGAGGATAATCCATATATTAGTACGAAATGAATTAACTTTGAATTCCTTCGGATGTGCCTAGAAGAAAGAAGCTGTTATGTATCATTCTTTCTGAGAATCCAGACCATACTAACATATTGTTCCAAGCTTCCAACGGCATAATTATTCTAACATTTTTTCGCACTGACGAAAATTTGATTAATTGATCCAAAATATTAACTTGGTTATTTCAGCACTCAATTTCTGACTGCTTTTTTTATATTGTAATGAAATTTTACATCGTCTGTCAAAAACTGGCTCCTCAAAATCTTTTAGGATCTCTAACCAGCTATTATGGTGAATGTGAGCTGTTTCTTATGTTTTAATTCAAGTTTTAATGAATTAGGTAAGAGATGGTCTATTAGTTCAATTATCTAAGCAGACTGCGCTTTGAGTCCCGCAATTTGGTTTATCTCTGCTAACCGTACTCGGGTATATTGCAACATTTAGGTTAGTAGTCTCAGGTTCTAATCTCTTAGCCTTTTTCATCCGGTGAATAGCCTCGGCTACCTACGTTTTAAAGGGATTCAAGTCTTTAATTAGGTTTTGGCAGCTTTCGTGAAGAATTAAATCGGTGCGCTACTATCTTTTTTGTGCATTTATTTGCTCAGGTACGATGAAGGAGGATTGTAACTATTTACTTGTCTTGCGTAGGGGTCTTGGTCCATTCAACAGGCATTTTCCAGGAGAAGAACTCACCTATTTCCATTATTATCATGACAAAAAATCCCCTCTTCGAAGCAAATAAACAAGTTTCTGCCATGCAGACATAAGCTTTACGAGTGCATTAGTACATATTCCTGAATGAACTGCCATCTGATTCCTCAATCACTACAAATAAAATCAGTACAATTTGGTTGAAAGGAGGCAGAACCGTCCTATCCAATGGAAAAATTGGAAGGGCGGTCCTGCCAGGCAACACGAGAGTTAAAAAAAACGAGAGTCTGCTACGTAATTTCTAAATAGAAAGCTCGCTTTTGAAAAATGTTCAGAATGCAAATTGAACAATTAACGAAATCGAATATGTTAAATCAATCACCAGTTTTATAATTTTCTGAGGTTTTTAACAAATATTACAAATTTTCAGAAAAGCTTCAGTGCTGCCTCGAGATTTAGACGTGAAATTAAATTTGAATAAACCCTACCGTAGAACTTTTCGCACTTAATGCGTCTCTGATTTCTCCCTTGAGAGTCTTCTAATGCCGTGAGACTCTTACTTTTTAGCAAGGAGCAACCAAGGAAACCGCCTCCAGTGATCGGGTTTGCAGCCAGGTTTGTAAAGAATTTTTATTATTGAGCTTTCTTCAATTTAAGAATATGATACAGTTTTGAATTATCTCGATCACAGAAATATAAAAATTTGATTGGACTGTGCTAAATTCGGAATAAAATTGCTCTATTTTAGAGGTATCAAAATTTTTAAGAAGTGGGGGTATTCAAAATAGACGAGAATAATAAAATCGATTCTTAAGAATCATTTTGAACTGTTTCCTTATAATCAAATTTTAAGGAGTTCATGCAAGAGAAGAGAAAGCAAATCCAACGAAAAAAATATAAATCCTCTTTCCTTGAGGGCTTATTCGCGATCTTGCAGGTACCAACACCTCTGAAAGCAAACTAATAAATTTTTTGTACGTAGAACCCAGAGAATCACCAAATTATCAATTGGAATGAAGATGGGACTGCTTTCGCCATTATCGACGCCAAGCAATTCGCGGATTATATAGCACCGAAATACTATAAGCATAATAACATCAGCTCTTTCCTCAAACAGGTAAATTTTCACCCATTATTATTCTCATTGATTGACTTTCATCTCTCTAGCTTAATATGTACAAATTTCAGAGGGCTGGAACCGCAAAGAACGAATTGACCTTCTCCCATCCATTATTTCAGAGAGATAGAAAGTAATGTCACGAATTCAACTAAATTATTTAAAGTTACCTAGGGATCTGCTTCAGACAATAAATAGAAAACACGTGAATCCCACCTCAAACAAATCACAGGAGAAAGAGGGCTGTGAGAGCCTGGAATCTTTAACGAAGCTCGAGGAAAATTCCTCAAAAAAGCTGTTGAAACTGTCCAATGATCCTGACCCAGCGGCAGCGAAAATAAATTGCAAGATCGAGCAGTCGCAGGATCTGCCCACTCCGAACACCATACTCAATAGGTAACTTTTAAATCTCTTTATCTTCAGCTAATTTTCTTTGTAAAAAGTGGCTTGGGAGAGAAAGCTTTACTAAATATCAGCCGCAATAGTCCGCTGACCCAGTCAATCCTCACTCAGGGCTGGATGAACAGCTCCTTTGGATACTATAACAACTTCGGTGTTTCTGCACCGATGATAGGTAACTCTGGATTATTTTATAACCAGAGTCAGTTTGGGATGACGGATCTCAATCAATTGCTTCTCAACCCCTTGGTAATGATCTTTTCGCTTACATAGTAGAATAACGTTTTCTTTTAGTTTCAAGCCAGTTTAGGAAACGTCAATATGGGTAATTACTACTCTCCCATGGTGTCGAGATATATGGGAATATAAAATTTATATAAATCAAGTCTTTTTATCAGAAATTCCTGTTTCAATCATCTTTCCAACGGATGGTATTACTACTGGAATTGCTTCACGAAAGTTAATTGATCTTCTGTTTACGATAAAACATTTTTGAGTAATAATTTGTCGTATTTTAGATTGTCATGCACATGTATTATAATTACATCTAATCAGAAGTATCACCAACAAAGTTTTGTTTCATTATCTTTCGTTTCGAGTCAAGTTGTGTAGTGTAGACTCGATAAACTCAAGGTATCGACGATCAGGGCAATTAGGTTTCAAAGTCGGGAAATAGGTATGTTGTAGGTATGTTAGAAAGTATTTCCTCGTGAAAATGATCTCGGCATTTGATATACAACTATCTAAAGATGATCAAAAAAAGGAGAGTTGAAGAAATGTGAAAATAACTCAACAAGTTCGTAGTTAGACAATTAGTGGCTTGTTATATGCTATATAACTTGTTAGACTCGTAAAGTAAAGCTTTGCTCGAGCAGATGCATTAGATGGATAGAAGAAGTTCTGATTCACGGGGTCCATAGGGAGAATTTAGGAAATTCGTGGATTACTCGTGCAAAAAGACTTTGATATAGGACAAAGCGAGCTTTATTAAAGTAGGTAATTAATCGAAAGCCAGATAAGACCATGATTTTGCTTGTGCATCGTGAAATAAGACGATATTGCTGAATATCAGAAAGTTTAGTTCCATTGGAGCTGGTGACTTTGTTGAAAGGTAAGGGATCATGGTCATCTATCGCCATCTTTCGAATATTATCATATTATTATCATCAAATAGAACTCCTTGAAAAGTTGGTTCAATGAAAAATATGTTGACTGAGCGCCAGCCAGCCGATTCTCTTGAACGACAAGGTGGAATTACAACAGTGGGGAGCAATTTTCAATGGCTTATTATCGCGAATAATCTTAAATCCAGCACTCGCTTCAAGATTAAAGTTAATCCAATGCCTTGAATAAACCACTGTCAACTTCTTGTGATGGAAACTGCGATTGACTCGATACCTTTAGCTTTTCGCTCTATGGAAAGGAGTCTCTTCTATTTTCGGATGCATTGGTGCTGTTTATCCGGGGTTAAATTGACTAAGAAAAGCCCCTATAATTAAATGGAATAAAACTTTTCACTGAGATCATTGTGCTAATCAGGGCCATAAATCCTTCAGGAAAGCAAAAAGAACCGAGAAATTATAGTGGAGCACGCACTCCAAGATGTCTCTTGAATATTTTTTTGGTATCTAGATATCGAATATCTGCACTTTCCTCATTAGAGGAAAGGTTAGCGAGTGTGTGTGTTTGCTTTTTTATCTCTCTGGACTCATAATAGTGTTTGCAACAGATCATTTTAGCGATCAGATGAGAAGAATCGTAAATAACATCATTTTTTTATTGTTAAAGGGCAAGAATGAGCTTAGTGAGAAATTAAAACTCCTGCTACCAGCTACTCCGAGAGATAATAGGAACGTAATTGAAGGAAAGCCTTTGAAATAATTCCATAGGCAATTAACTTTTTTTTTTTGTGTCAATAGAAAAGTGAATATTTAAGTTTTTCGAGGGAAAAGAGTGAGAAATTGCTTATTACAATCTGTTCCAATGACTCATTGCATTAGGCTGCTGACTTAAATGAAGATGTAGAGAGTGGATTTGGTTTAAATACAGTAGAAGGATTATCATCTGAGTAGATGTATGAATGACTGATAACAATATATAGTTCCCTTCTAAATAAGGGAAGCTAATCTACAAATTAGCAACAATTATCTCTAAATAGGTCTGTAAGCGAAAAATTATACATATGATTCTGATTCAACCGGTATAAATCGAACAAATAGGCTTTGCCATCGACATATCCATCGCTTTGTATTGATATACGACAGTATTGGTCAATTTTGCTAGTTCTTCGTCAGTTAGACTGAGTCCTCGATACCAAGGATGCATCTTGATCTCTTGAATCGTCAGCCTTCGCTTTCCATCTGGAGCAAGCATTTGCTCTATTAAATCTCGAAAATCTTTCGAATAGAATTGCTTAGGCTGCTTCTTCAACTTCTCATGATGCTTCCAAAATTCCTCATGCCTGTCTTGCCAGAAAAACTGATAATGCCGGTCATCGGATTTCGCAGCAGCAAAAGGCATTTTCCCACTATATAACGCGAATAGCGTCACTCCTAGCGCAAATAAATCCGCTTGAAACCCATCATATGGCTGCTTTAAGTGCATTTCCGGCAGCAGATACGATGGACTCCCAGCAATGGATGTCAAAAGGGAATTCTGCGGGATTTTCAACGCAAAGCCAAAATCCGCTAATTTTACACAATAGTTGGCGTCAAGCAAGATATTATCTGGCTTGATGTCAAGGTGACAGATGTTCTTGCCATGGAGATATTCCAGTGCGTCAATCAGCTGTCGAAAGTACGTCCGAGCGATTACTTCTGGAAAATGTCCAACGGTTTTAATCAAATCAGCGAGATCGCCATTAGGCGCGTATTCTAAGAAAATCGCTGGACAATAGCTCGAGTCAATGATCATTTTTTCGGTTATCTTACACGCCTTTGGGAGATCCACTAAAAAACTTGGTTGAAATTTAATTGCGGAGAGGATCCGAGGATGAGAGAGTGACAACAGCAATTCTGCCTCATTTGCGACTGAATTGTAGTTAGTTAGGCGCTTAAGAGCCTTGACTGCGATTTTTTGCTGGGATTCTTTATCTTCATAGACGACGATTCTACCCATGGATGTTAAACGACACTAACGATAATATAATTACTTGCAACATGTGCCTTCACAAATTCGAGCTTTGGAAGCGAGTATAAACCTCTCCTGAAACTCCGAGTGGTCCAAGGAGGGCAGTGAGCTCAATTTTTCCATTCCGTTTAATTTTTTTTAATTGATTATATTTCGTTACCGATCGCTCTTCGAAATTTATTCTCCATCAAATTTCAAAAGCATCTAATTGCCAAATATCTCATACAATAATAATTTATTACCTTCTACTTACCAAGTCAGTTTGATTAAAAATTTTGAATCATACTTCTGAAATAGAATAATTAATTATTTTGGATCTCACCGCGATCATCCATCATTGTTCAGCCGTTCAAAAGTGTTCAAATACTATAATCAGAGCCTTATGGAGTTTGCAAGAGACTGGTTTTTTTCCATAGTGGTTTTCTGAGATAGTTGAGTTTTGGAGTGCTGGTGGATTTGAATGGCAAGACAAAGGCAAGTTGAAAGTAAATAAGGTCAGTATAATAGGAATTTGAGGGCGTTTTATCAAGGAGAACCCAGGGTTTTTTCAGTTAAGATTACTCATGAGTCAGTAATTACTTGCTACGTCACTTGAGTAGTGAGTTCTAAAAATAATTTACAAAGAAATTTTGCGCGAAATTTGAATTCAAAAGTAAGGCTCCACTTTATGATTCTTTCAGGAATTGGCGTAGGATAATGACGAGTTAGTGGCTTGCTATGTATTCAGCGCTATAACTGAATTACTAATGAGTTTGAACCAAAATATGGCTCTGATTCCATAAAAAATTAGTTTCTTTTCGCTTTGCGACCATTCCAAGAGAACCAATACTAGTATTTCTTTAGGAGTTAGATGCCAGGCAATGATTATCCAATGACTAAATGTAGCGAGTCTCGAGTTTTGACGATTTAAATTCCGAGTAATTTCTTCTTTTCCAGACCAGCATCAGATTTTAAATTACTCAGAAAGAGGATGGCGAACTCAGCAAATGGGACAAGTGCGTGCGAATACGATAGATTCGCAGAGTTATGAAATTGGAAATTCTCATATTTCCACGACATCTTCATCAAAAATCTAAAGAACTTATAGTCCAACTGATAACTAACTACCACGATTTATTTCAGAATAGCTTCTAATGCACTACTATGGATATAAAGTGGAGTTGTATGGGAAAATTAGCTAGTTCTTGAGAGTACGTAGCAACAATCAACAAACTAATTGGAGTTCCAGTTGGTACTTCATATGCCTTTCATTCTCTTCACTTTGTTACAAATACAAGTTAAAAATCAAGCAAAGTCAGTATGATGATGCTTCTCGAAAAAGTAGAAGATTTTTCGAACTTTTCTTAAATTGAATAATTGTTGGCAAAATACTCGCACGCTTGTCCGATTCAGTAGCTGTCAAATATCACGACACTTCACAGGGACTTTCCTTATAGAAACCCCTCATGAACTTTCACAACAATTACGAAAATTCTCCCTTAGCTATCAATTATTTCATTTATTCTCATCACTGTGCACCTCTTAAGACAACTATTATCCGATTTATTTCCGAATGAAAGAGCATTCCCAATGCGAGATCCTTTTGCCATGAATGCGCACTCATTATCTAATTAGATCACAATGTATCTAAATAGGTCAACGAATATTCAATAATGAAAGAAAAAAAACAAAACAATACAGTTAGATTGGTCTGTGGGCACACCTACTGAAAAATCTGCCTATTGCTAGCCATCTTCCTAACTGTGCCACTACGTAGTGTCGCTTAGGAATGACTTTATCGAAGATTCGTCCGTTTTTTTCATATTGTCTTCTGCTTCTGTCGCGGTTCTCATCTGGAAATATTTCGAAAGCAATTTCTGATCAAGCACCTTTTCCTCTTCTGCTATTGATCCCGGCTGCAGCGACAACATCACAGTTTCCTGCCTCTCATCAGGAGTGCCAACTTCATCCTTCATTGAACTATGCTTTGAATTTGAATTCACCACAAAACTCACATCGCTTTTCAACTGCGAATAATCTGGCCTCTTGAAGAGCGCAACTATCTCCTCACGCACCCGTGGATTGAATAAAAAGACCACTCCATAGAAAAAACATTGCAACTGTCTCATGATTACGTGAGTGTAGGCTATCCAAACGATCAAATCCATTCCTAGCGTGATATAAACGCGATCAAAGATATCTGCCATGTTGCATAAGAGAAAAACCACCGGGTAGAGACCGAGCGCGTAGAATTCGCCTGAAACTTCAGAAATCGCAAATTTTTTAAGGAATTTAATAACTCGGAAGGTGATGACTGCAACGTAGGTCAAGCACCCCAAGATAGGAACCCAATAGCATATTGCGTTCATCAAGAATTGCTCCCATTGACGTGCTTTCGTTGAAATCCAGCAGGAAGTGAACGTTTCGATGTACCCTTCAGTTGCAAATGGAAGTACCCCGAAGACTATCGGAAGCACGAAGCCCATAAGCAAGAACCGTCGCCGGTAGCCTTGCAAGTCATCCTCAGAAAGATTGTCTTTGATAGTCGAGTGGACGGTCCAGCAAATCAAAACATTCCATATCGCGATGGATGTATTCGAATAAACTCTCAGCGGACCGATGATATTGCAAAATACAGGCTCTGATAAGGCTTCTGCGTCAAGTACTGAAGTCACGAGTAGGGGGATATCGGCTAGGAGGAGGCAAATGCCCAGATTGTAGAAAAAATTGGCGACTTTTTTCCGTATTAAATAGTACGTTAGCAGTACCAAGGCGGTCGTGACGAGAGAGATGATCGAGCAGATTACGGACGCTCGGTGGTATGCGGTATGATCTTCTTGAAAATCGTGCATTTGAATTGTTTATTGTCCGCTGTTGATCTGGATCACGGCTTATTTCTTCAATAAACTTCACTAATCAAAACAAATCTGAACGAAATTGCGATTTACTAGGGCTGTTATAGTCGATTAAAAATTTGCTAACCGCCTCCAAAGGCGAGACCAGGCGCTTAAGCTAATAGCCTCTTCGCTCTGAGAATGAGGTAAGGAGTTTAACATTTTATTCACATGGGTTTTTTAAATATGAGCTGTAAAGCAGTAGAACCGAAAAAACACTGTAAAATATGCAATTTTCATTCATGAGTGAAGGATTTACCTCAGTTCATTGACTGAGTCCTCGTTGGTTTTCTAATTTAATGACAAACTGGTCAAGAGCGGCTGGTTAAGCCTGTTTAGATGTCGTTAAATATTTAAACTATAGACAGCAATAGTTATTATCCTCAAAAAAATCGCACAGGTTATGCTCGTTTATTAATAAATTAGACTTGTGTCTTCATTCTAATCATCTCCATTTTCACCTCTTCTGCCGATGCTGGTTTCACTTTTTTAAACCAAGAACTCTCTCTTATCTCCTGGATCGTCGCAGGCCGCTTCGTTGGATCCGGATTGAGCATCATCTCAATCAGCGCTTTGAAATCCTTGCTAAAATTGCCTACTTTGATCCATCTTTTCTTCATCCACGCCTTCATTAGACGCCAGTATATCGACCATTGTCCTTTCAAAACCATACCGTAATTTTGATCCGTCGTCTTCGTGTTTGAAAACGGATTAAACCCCGTTATAAAAATCAACAATAGCTTTCCTAGCGCGAATATATCCATCTGGGTACCTCGATATCCCTGGCCTTGATGGAACTCTGGCGGACAAATCCCAGGCGTAGTTACCGATGATTTATCAATAAAAATCTTTTCACCGTCTTTGTCTTTATATTTAACGCTGTGTCCAAAGTCCGTAAGGACCAGATTGAAATTTTGGTCGAGGAGGATGTTCTCGATTTTGAGATCCCGATGGCAGTAGCCATGGGAATGAAGGTATTCGACTGCGTCGAGGATCTGCCCGAAGTAGTACCGGGCTACTCGTTCTTCCAGCCGTCGTTTCTTAACTAACTCGAGAAAATCTCCATTTGCGTGGTACTTTAATATAAGGATGTGATAGAACTCATCGCTTGGGGTCGGCCGATTGCCTTCAGCGCTCTTCTTAGGGAAGCTGCTGAAGTGAAATTTCACGTTTTTTATTACTTCAGTGCAGTTTAGCAAATTTTTGTGATATTTCAATTGAAACACATTCGTCTCGTTTTGAAACGACCCGCGGTAATCAGCCACTGGAATCGCTTTGAGAACGACCAAATTCGATCCGTCCTTCTCCGGGCAATCAAATATCGATGACGCGAGATAAACTGGATATAGATGGTCCTGACCAAGTTCTGATAAGAGGACGTATTTATCGATTACACCTAGAGGACGCTGATAATCGATCGCTGGTATCGTCGGCGTGATCGTTTTGGTAATAGTCACCTTGGTGCTTGGAATTGCGTCATTATTTGCTTGAATATTGCTTATTGAGCCTCCAATAGGCTTCGAACTTGCTGAAAGAGTCGTTGAATTTGTTGCGTCGTTAAAAGGTACTGTTATCATAGCCATAGGTTCTTTAGCAACGGGAAAAAGCATCGGAATTAATTGTAAAAATGAAAAAGAATTGCTGGTGCAGTCAGCAGTAGCGAAGGCTTTGGGGCAAAGGAGGGTCGAGCTGAAAATTTTCGTGGTTTCCATGGGTTAAGAGCTGCTGATATAAGGAAATTCCGGGTTTTCGGATTATTTTGGTGTATAATTCTTTTTTTTATATAGAGCTTCGACGCACAGCGACTCTAATAATCAGATCAGCTGCAGTTCTTGAGTTGTTAGCTTTAAATAATTATATTCTCAACCGGTATGATTTAAATTCCGTTTAAATAGCTTAGCGATTTAGAGTTTTAGTGCCCTTATTGATAAAATTTTAGCTTAATTAGGTGCTTTTGCCTCTGAGATTTTAATTAACAAATTCAAATAAATAGTTCCAGTTTGCCTTTAAGAAAATTAACCTAATTAAAATCTTTTAAATATCAGCTGCCTTTCTCTATTTTTTAAAGTATTTTAGGCGTTTAACAGCTATTTCCTTGCTTGATCCTTATAAAACAGTCAGCTTCATTGGCTGATTTAATTTCCAGGCAAAGAAATGCGATTTTACCTTATAACAGTGGAAAAAAAATAAATAACGTGCGTTTTGCAAGGCGATTTTAACAGAACAATATACTGAAATTTTTTTCTCTTGAGGGTTGTACCCTCGAATTGATGTTTTAATTCCCAATTTAATTTTGTATTCCAAGCTCTCTCTTCTAAAGCTGTTCTTTTTTAACTAAAACGCTTTAAATTTCCATAAGACTGAAAAAATTCGCCATGCGTAGAAACATGGGTGTTCTTTCAAGGATTGATAGAGATCGATTGAATTGATTGAACCAAATTAATTCCTAGTGAAAATTCAGTAATCTATGAATTCATAATATTTGGATCTCAGAACTGTTAGCTGATAAAGTAGGTGCGATTGCTGAGATAGTCAGTCACTGGGAGAAGAAACGAAAGTCGCAGTATTCTCTCTGAAAAATTGGCATTTATATCTTTTGCTAAATTGCTGAGAATTCAGGAGTTCCTCTTCATCAAGTGGAAAGTAGACGACCTGCAAGGGAAAGGAACACGGGATAAGGCAACAAAGTCTCTTTGACTGAGACAATTGAAAGCAACGATTCTACAAGAAATCGGAATCGTTCGATAAACGGTCAAATCAACGCGAATTTGAAAAAATAAAATTTTTGCAATCATTCGAAAATCAAAATTTGAGGGTAGATGTCATTTTAAATTTGTGGATAGTATAACTTGAAGAAGAAGAGTATACATAAGCCTCTTTCCTCTATCATTAAAGAGGGGTTCGGTTCTCAATTCAATTATAAACCAAAAATTAAATGGAGTTTGCGTCTTTCCAAAGTATGTTTTGCTATCCTCAGAAAAGCTCTGGAAATGCGCTTAACACATCGGAAAACTGGCATTGATTACTGTCATCCAGCGTACAATGTATATGAATAATCTAGCACACATGTATACACTCTCTTAAAGGTAAAATGAGATTAAATATAACACTATTACTCATTTACTTCAATACCACGACTCTAACAGTTAATCGTATGAACATCTGCTTCATGTTTACTATCCTTTTTCTCATTAAGTACGGAGGATCTAAGTGAAAGTTTGTTAGCTTCTAAGAGAACTCAATTTCGAGAATTTGAAAGAATACTATTCCCTGTGCACTTTAGAAATCAATGTATCAGAAATTAATCAAACAAGATTTATTTCTCAAAAATACGATATCTTTTTGCTGAAATGGGACAGTCACAACCAACTCAGAAGCCAGTCATCGAGCAAAGAATATGGGACTTGCACAGGATCGAAGGACACCAAGTCGGCCGCATGAGTTCCCTCCTATTCGACGAAACCACCCAAGAACTGCTTGTTGGATGCGATGACAGTCACATTGCGATCTTTGACCTAAACCTCCAAAATAAAACCAGGCACGTCTACCTCAATGATATCTTTTCGATAACTTCAATGGCAGTCCTGAACGAAAAACAGTACCTCATTGGAACATCCTACGGTGATCTCAAGACGGTCAGTCGATATTCTTTGCAAGTCCTGGAATCCAGCAGAGTTTCTACAGAGCAGATAACTTCGTTGTCAGTAAGCGCAAATTCAAATCTTATTTTGATGGGTACGAATAAAGGGTCAATCGCTCTCCTCACAGCCAACCGAAAAAAGGAAAAATTATCATATAAAAACAACTTTTTGGGCGGAAACTTAGAAGTAGCGTTTTCTCCAGACAGCAACTACGTTGTCGGTTCTGCCCAAGGACATCTTCTCTTGATAATCGATTTTAAGCGCACCACCACGACTTGCATGTATTGTGAAACGTTAATCAAAGGGTTCTCATTTGCTGATGGAAGTTCAACAGTAATGGTACTAGGCGAAGGAGCACTCTTCCTTATTGACATATCCAAACAGGAAGTCCTGAAAAAAGCATATTTTAACGCCAAAGCCCTTACTGCTAAACTTCATTCGCAATCAAGACTGGTAGCTTCTGCTTCAGATGGCAAAGTACATCTTTGGAAGGTCAACAAAGATCTCAGCTTCGAGCAATCTGAATTCGCCATTGATTGCGATCTAGCCTTCACCCCTGATAAAATTGTATGGAGCACTAAAGGAAAACACCTCGCGTTGCTAAGACGATTCCAAAGCAACGCGCTTCAGGTTGTCGATGTGGAAAGTCGCAAAGCAATGATTTCCGTTGGATCGCTGCCTTCGATTAAAGATTTCCATAACTTTGTTATGAGCGCAGATGGGAAATTGCTGTTAATCTTCTACCATGAACGAAGGATGCCAAAACTGAAACTTTTCGTTGTGGACATAGCAACTTCGAGGACGATCCAGCAGCTTGGCTTAAATTCTGATGCTTTGGACAGTGTCCACAGAATCAAGTTTTTAGGGAAAGCTGAACGATCATGTGAGTCAAGTTTAATTCTGAAGGCGCTTGGAGAATGCCTTATACATAGAGGATCAACATGTTCTCTTATAATATACGATGTGATAATTGGCCAAGAGCTCTCTCTAAAAATTCGAGGTCAAATGGATGGTTTGTCTGTGGATAGAGAAACAATCCCTTTCAGTGATAGGATATTTCTCTTGCATAATAATTACCAAAGTAAAGTCAGAATCTGTGGGATGAAATCATCCAAAGTCAACAAATGCTGCAGATTTGGACGATTTTATGAGCCAGCAATTTCATTGGATTCAAGGTTCATCGCCTTTGCAACCAAAGACCCTGATCATATGGTTGCCGTTGGAGATCTGCAAACGACAAGGGTTTTGACTCGGATACCTCTACCAGGTTCGTTTTTTGTGCATGCAATAATTAATCGTCGCACTGAAATCTGTCGGAACCGACTGCTCGTCGTAGGTCGAGGAATAAATAAGCAAGACAAGATTATCTTCATTGATGCTGTGGCGGGGAAAGTGGTACATGAGGTGAGCTGCAATCCTCTGAGCGTGGATTTGAAAGTGCTAAGCCCGAGCCATGAGAAAATAGCTTATGTGGGTCCTAAAGGAGCAGTATACGTCGTTGATTTGGTGAGCGGTAAACAAGTTTTTGAAGCATTCTTTGAGCAAGGCATCGTAGATTTGGCATTTTCTGTGGATGGTAAGCTGATGATTGTCGCAAAGGACAATGGATCTATAAAATTCTTAAGAATTTGCTGAGGAGATTCAAGTTTTCAAAAATGATTGGCTCAATTAATTAACTTTATTACTAATGAAAATAACAGAAATAATACTTTAACGAGGAAATCCTGGTTTCCTTAATATGGCGAAAAGCAACTCATTTATTACGAAATACTTTATATCTCATTGATTACGCAATAGAATTTATTAGAAATCATCAATTTCGTTCAATTAGCAGAGGTGAGTTATGTATTTCATAATACATACGCTTGTATCAAACGAATAATAGCCTATTTGAAAAATATTAAATCATGTAAGACGTTCATTTCCCTTAAATACACCCAATTTCGGTTGGTTATAGGACTAACCAGTTTCATTAGCAGCATCCGCTTCGGACATCTCCGACATCATTAGAGGCTTCTGAGGCACTGATAACCCTTCCACACTGCGCCTGGATCCAGGGCAACATACTTCTTTGCACTTGAGTGTCGTCCTTTTCGAAAAACCATACACAACCGCATTTAATGCTCCTTGGGCATTATAAAGAATATTAGTTACGAGATCCCATGCAAAAGGCACGTTGTACACCGGGGATAGCTGAGTGTACACTTCCATCGCGATGGCAGACGACGTGCAAATGATTAAGATTCCCGGGTACAATGCAAGCTCCAAATGCAACCGCAATCCGAGGTTCCGGAGCTTCTTCATGACGGACCAATAGCAAAACGAGCAGTACATAATGCTCATGAATACTGGGATAATGTTTATGATCCAATTACCAAAATTTGGCTGCCCCACGCCGTTGAGATGGACACACAGATTGATTTTTTCGACAATTTGGCGCATTTTAAACGCTAAAGCAGCGATTCCTGTCACTAGCCCTCCTCCAATAGAAAAGAGAAAGTAGTTCTTTAGGTGCCCTTTGGGTATTTGGAAATTATTGCGGTTAATTGCCTCGTAAAGGCAGTGAGCAAAGCAGCAAGTCCAGAGAACTGAGCCACCGTAAGAGAAATACCTCAGGAAACTTTCGATTTGGCATAAAAAATTATTCGAGATTGGTATGATTTGAACTATGACCATGACATTAGTGAGCAAATCCATGAGAGAAAGCCCAACGACCATCCTAACAATCGTGTATTGAGAGTTTTTGAGTGTGCATGTGAGGACGAGATTGAAAATGCATCCAAGTATAGATATTGAGGCAACAGCGACGTTAACATGAGCGATGAGTTGAATATCCCCCTGCGCAGGGCCTTGCTGGAGCGATTGGGGATAGAATCGTTGGCTCTCAAAGGCTACTTGCGTAAGGTTTATCATGCGGATAGCTGATGAGTTCGTAGATTTGAAGTTAAATTTATTCAGGAGTGCTATATATGCTAATTTAGTAGTTTCTTAATAAAGGGTTTCGGATCATAGTTTCAATTTCGAGAGAGAGAAAAAAAAAGAATGAAAGAGAAGATCCGCGATGCACTGCTTGCTGAAAGCAACGCGTTTTCATACCAATTGTGAGTGTGCTAGAATCGGGTTAAACCCTCTTTTAAAACTATAATGAAAATAATTGATTATGCAAAAGAATTAATTTGTAATCAACGACTTTATTTGTTCTAGCTTAGGATCATCTCAGGTCTTCAAACAATCACGACTTTTCGCCAACCGGAATCCACTCATCCCCCTATTAAAGAATATTCATCGTAAAATACCCATGGTAAATCAAAGATGTTTAAATTGCTTCTTCTACTTCAGGAGGCTCCGTCATAATATGTTTCTCAACGACTGATACATGTAATTCATGAGCTCCTGCTATGTCAGACATCTCAGTCACCAGCTGACTCTGAATGACTGATGCCGATGCTTCACGATTGAACCGTCCAGGGCAGCATCTTTCTTTACATTTAAGCGCTGATCTTTTGGAAAAACCATACACAATCGCGTTCAGAGCACCTTGTGCGTTGTAAAGCACGTTAGTTAAGAGATCCCAAGCAAAGGGCACGCTATAAACAGGGGTGAATTGAGTGTATAATTGCATTGATATCGCGGATGCAGTGCAGACAATCAGTATTGCTGGATACAATACAAGCTCCAGGTGCAATCGGGATCCCATGCTTCGCAGCTCTTTCGCGACGCGCCAATAGCAATAAGAGCAATAAGTAATGCTGATGAACACTGGTATGATATTTATCATCCAATTACCATAATCAGGTTCTCCAACTGCGTTGATATGCACACACAAGTTGACTCCTTCGACTATTTGCCTCATCTTGAATACCAAGGCAGCGGCTCCTGACACCAACCCACCTCCTGTAGAAAACAGAAAGTAGTACTTCAAATATCTATTGAGTACTTGGAAATTATCATGCGTGATTGCTCGATAGAGACAATGAGCAAAGCAGCAGGTCCATAGTATAGAGCTCCCGTAAGAGAAATATCTGATGAAACTCTCGAGTTGACATAAGGCATCACTAGTGAGCGGAATGGGCTGAAGAAGAATCGTGATATTAGTGAGCAAATCCATGAGAGAGAGTCCAACGACCATCCTAACAATCGTGTATTGAGAGTTTTTTAGTGTGCATGTGAGGACGAGGTTGAAAATACATCCAAGGATAGATATTGAAGCAACAGCGACGTTAACATGAGCGATGAGTTGAATATCCTCCTGCGCAGGGCCTTACTGCAACCGCAGCGGCAGTGGGAGCGACGGAAGCTGGTATTCCGGATTCTCCAAGACTGCTAGGGTTAAGTCCATTGTGATAATTAATGTAAAAGAGCAACTTAAAATTTAATCAGGAGTTCATTATCAGCTAATTTAGCATCGTGGAAGTTTTAAATGAATCTTATATCTTTTGAAAAAAAGACAAATAACGAAGAATTCCACTTCTTTTTGCTTTCGGAAAGCAAATTGTGGGTGAGTGTGCTAGAATCGAAACAAAAAGTTCTTTTGAAAGCTTCTATGAAAATTCTAATTGTGCAACGGAATTTATTTTCAATATATGTTCTAACTTTGGATCATCTAATGTAGACAAACAATCACAGTTTTTCGCTAACCGAAAGCCCTCTTTCTATTAAAGAATAAAGTTTCCAAATATCCATGGCATATCGAGGTGTCTAAATCGCTTCTTCTATCTCTGGAGGCTCCGTCATAATATGTTTCTCGACGACTGATACATGTAATTCATGAGCTCCTGCTATGTCAGACATCTCAGTCACCAGCTGACTCTGAATGACTGATGCCGACGCTTCACGATTGAACCGTCCAGGACAGCATCTTTCTTTACATTTAAGCGCTTTTCTTTTGGAAACGCCGTAGACGATCCCGTTAAGAGCACCTTGTGCGTTGTAGAGCAGATTAGTTAAGAGATCCCAGGCGAAAGGCACGCTATAAACAGGGTTGAACTGAATGTATAATTGCATAGAGATTGCAGATGCAGTGCAGATAATCAGTATTGCTGGATACAATACAAGTTCCAGGTGCAATCGGGATCCCATTTTCCGTAACTCTCTCATGACCGAACAGTAGCAGAATAAGCAATATGTAATGCTCATGGACACTGGTATGATATTTATCATCCAATTACCATAGTCTGGTTTCCCGATGGCATTGATATGGACGCACAAGTTGACTCCTTCGACTATTTCCCTCATTTTAAATACTAAAGCAATGATTCCTGCCGCCAACCCACATCCGGTCGAAAATAAGAAGTAGTACTTCAAATATCGATTGAGTACTTGGAAATTATCATGCGTGATTGCTCGATAGAGACAATGAGCAAAGCAGCAGGTCCATGCTATTGAGCTGACGTAGGAGAAATATCTGATGAAACTCTCGAGTTGACATAAGGCATCACTAGTGAGCTGAATGGGCTGAATAATGACCATGAGATTTGTTAGCATATCCATAATGGAGAGTCCAACTACCATTCTGACAATCGTATATTGAGAGTTTTTGATTGTGAAGGTGAGAGTGAGGTTGAAAAGACACCCAAGGATAGAAAGTATGGCAACGGCGACGTTAAGTCGAACGATGAATTGAATATCATCCTGATCAGGTCCTTCCGCCAATTGCAGCGGTGGTGGGAACGACTGAAGCTGGTATTCCGAAGTCTCCGAGGCTGCCAGATACAAGCTCATGCTGTTACAAATAATGTAAAAGAGCAAATTAAAATTTATTCATTATTCCTCTGTATGTTAATGTAATGATTTTGAATGGAGAAGGGATTTAGCTCGTGAGGAAGAGCTTTAATCTTTATTTAGCTTCTGCTGCCTTCTATAACAGATAGATCTGGTCAAAGAGACTACGGCAAATAGTGAGTTCCTTAGCTTTTCTGTTATATAGGATGGAATTGTAGGATCCGCAAAAAAAAGAGAGAAATCTCGCTGAAAAATGAAAATAGGTCCCCAGAAACCGCAGTAAACTTCTTAAAGCTGAGTATCAGTTTGTTGAACCAAATTTTGTTGGAGTTTATTAGTCGTACACTGCAAAAATTTTATAGTCTAATTTTGGATATATATTTCAGAATTAGCTGTAGTGTGACAGTTCTAACTCGAGCCTGCATCGAGTTGAGGGCCCTGTAGTTAATTGATATTCATCTACATTAGAAAAATGTGAGTTGCTTGTTGGTCTCTCTAATCAGAATCTTGTACTGTTTAAAGGGTTTTTATTGACGGCATTGTCTCCGTAACGTCTCAATCAGACCCAAACATAAGGTTTGTTTCATACAGCAAAGTTTCGAGGCATTTTCTGATAATTCCACTATCCCAAAAAAATCACAATTTTCGACTCAAGAGTATCACCGGAGAAAGCTAATCAAAGTCTCTTTTCTTGATTAACTACCACACGTGTTCAAGAAAAAGCGCTATTCTAACAGATTTACTCCAAAATAATTCCCGTGGCTTACACCGGGCAATTTCTACAAATCTTACAAAGAGATATTTTGTTACGAGTCATAGCTCCCAGCTCTCCTTTACCTATCTACATAAGCACTCTATAAGTTTGATAATAAAAACACACGTTCTTAAAGGAAGAATTGAACAAATAAAGGAAGTTTCAAACTACTTACCGACTTCTAATAACGAACTGAAACCCAAGGAAGCACACCTAACCTCTATCATTATCAATTCAGAGCCTATCACTATCACTTACCGTTCTGGATTACTTTTAGTCACATAAATTCTTGAAATTTTTGAAAAATTGAGTCATCTCGAATACAAAGATTCCTAAAATTATCTATTTTTCAAATGGATCAGCACAGCTTTAAAATAATTCACCCTTTTTCTAACTGCATTATTTTATTAACCTACCAGTCTAACCCGGCAAATTCCGTTCAGAAAACCCCCGCATTGTATTCCTTTTTATTTCAACGACTGTTCAGTGAATAGTTAATTAAATCGCCTATTTTACTGCAGCGCGTATATTTAAATTGAATTGTTCCCAATCTCAAATTATCAGTACTGGCAGATTTCTCTCGCCGAATATAAATCGACGGAATTCTGAGTTAATAAAATTTAATTATTATCGAAATATTAATGCTTCTCGAGAACTACGGTCAGCTTTCTTCTTCATCTCTTCGCACCGAAGCGAGCATGACTGAATTCAAGTCAACTCCGAGCCAAAAGGTACCTCTCCGCCCTCCCAGACCCTTTTCTAACCTCTGACCTTAGAAATTACTCGTTCTTGACCTCGATGAGACTTTAGTGCACTGTCGTATGGAAAATTTCGAAAGTGCCACCTCTGTGACAAGCGTAATCGCCTTTACTCGCAGCATAAGTCTTACTCTACCCAATAGATCGAAATCCAAGGGTGTTTTGTCACTATCCACATTGCCAAGAGACCAGGCCTCAAAAAGTTTCTGAAAAAGATGTCTAAGTACTATCAGCTAGCTATTTACACCTCCAGCATCAAAGAGGTAAATCATACTCTTGCGCTCCTTTTGCTCATTGAATCGCCTTAGTATGCGCATGCCGTACTGAACACATTGAGAATTAAAAAGTTTTTCTCCGCGATCCTTCACCGCGAACATTGCAGCCGCAATGAAGGAGGCAAGATGGAAAAGAGCTTGTCAATAATTAAGAAAGCGCCGTCTGACATCATCCTCGTCGATGTAAGCAAATTTTTTGTTGACATGATCTGAATGTGCTTTAAAGGATTCTCTCGTACATAAAAAGAACCAACCTGATAATCTGTTCATCGTGAAGGACTTCAGAGGCGATATGAGCGACAACGAGCTCGAAACTATCATCCCTTTCTTGAAAGCGATGTCGAGAGTCTCTGATGTGAGGTCAGTGGAAAAAAAATTCGCAGAGTTCCAAAGAAACGCGCAGGATAAAGGCTCGATCTCGACTAAGGGTCTGGGCGATAAAACCTACGAAACGAAGCTCATTCAGCGCCTTAATGGTCAATATAAGCATAAGGCGAAGGGCCTCATGGAAGGGATCGATCAAACGATCTTCGGGAATACCGACGAAGGGATCACTGATGCGAACGACCTCTTACAGAAGCTCTCGCAGACGACAACAAGCAAACAGTTGTTCTTCCACATGGTGAAGTCGAATTCGCCAAAGAACGCGTGCACTGCGAAAGAAAGCGACGGTTTGGCTGGGCAAACCGTGCTAGTCTCAGTTTAAGTACCGCGAAAGAAGAGATTTGACCTGAAATCAGTCTTTCAGGTGTTAAGGGTGAAAGACGCCATGATGTCCACCTCCTAAATTTCTAAATATAACGACCGAGTATATTATTGAGATATATCTTCTTATCAATCTTAGTCTTGTAATTGATGGAATATTTTTAGACTGTATAGTATTCCCTGCTATTAAAAAGGGATTTTATGTTTGAAAAATGCATAACAGTAAGTCTTCTTGATAAGTATATTGTTGAAGTAAACCAAAAGCCAATAAATTTCCAGCTTTCTCTTAAGGCTTAGGTAAGAAACGCTTGTTTTGAGGACTAGATGATGATTATTTTTCATATGATATGCATCATATTGAAGGGCAATAACTGTTCCATGATAAAGTAAACTCAAAGATTTCCGCAATGGCTCGCTTTTCATTACAATACATGACCTTTCAACGATAAATTAAGCAGGAACACTGGTGCTCACTGCAACAGTTCTATTATTTAAATAAACAGTCTTTTGATTAATTGAGGTATTTGCGAATTTCTACGCTTCCATTTAAAATTAGTTATCGTCAGTGAGAAACAACAGTTTCGATGCATAACTGCTACAAAAGAGTATTTGTTTTAGTTTTGACACAGAAATTCTTCAGTGGAGACTGGACCGTGATTTTTTCATTAATTGTTACTTCCATATTCCAAATGATTCCAAAGAGGGATCCTCTGTGGTCAATTGAACAAAGGGTTAGAATAAAGAATAGGAGCTGAACAAAGTGGACTTATGCGATATTTCAAGGATATCGTGCAGAAAAGGACCCGCTTGACGCGTTAACCCGCAAAAAGAAAGGAGACACGAGCGAGGGTGATTGATGGAAGTGAATGTTTAAAGAATGGGATTTAATTGAAGGTAATAAACCGACTGTCAGTGATTCCAAAATCCGCTAAAAACTCAACCAAACGATTTCTGATAGTTTAATTGATTTACTACCCTATCGATACGTATTCACATTTAAAGGGTTGTCTATTAGAAATTAAGAATCAAAAATATCAGAAAACAAACCTAATTCAAAAAAATGTGTCTGACAAGTAACCATTCTTCCTCTACCTTGGGTTCCAGGAAGGTAAAACAACCTGTTCCTTGTTCTTACAACTAATCTGTTTATTCAGAAAACCTTAGTGCTTGATTTAGACGAAACGCTAGTTCATTGTCAAATGACCAGCTTTGGCAATGTCACAGCCATCACCAAGGTATTTTTCTTTTGAAGTTCTAAGGAAGTCAACTGTCCCTTAGGTTCAAACCGGTGACCGATTCACGAAGCTATTCGTGAGCAAGAGGCCAGGTCTCGAGGATTTCATAGCCAGAGTGGCTAAATGCTATAACTTGATCCTCTTCACCTCAGGACTCAAGGAGTACGCTCACAACATCCTCAGACTCTTCAAGATCGATCACTATTTCTCAGCAGTCTACCACAGAAGCTACTGCCAAAAGAACTCTGAGAATAAATTTGAAAAGGATCTCGCAATCTTTGGGATCCATCCAAGCGAGATTATCCTTGTTGATGTAAATAGATCGATTTATTGACCGTTTTCTGATTATCATTTCAGGACTCTATTGTCCATGTGAAAAATCAGCCAAACAACATCTTGCTGATCAAGCCGTACAAAGGCGAAAGTGACGATTGCGAACTCACGAAAATAGCGAGTTTCCTTGAAGGACTAGCTGATAAATCTGACGTTCGACCTGTCATGGATAACTTCATTAACTTTGAGATCAAATATGAGATCAACGAGGCACCTTGTCCAGTTCTTACAACTGAATGCGACCCTGAAGATTTCAGCGAAGCTGATTTTGAGTGCGAACTTACATCGAGAGTACCCTCATTCAAGCCACACACTGCTCTGGAGCTTAAGTCCGCCGTTAAAGGCCTATTGGACTTAGAAGCAAGAGAAGACGATGCTGAATCAACCAATGACTCAGTTGAAGAATTCGCTGTCACAAACACTGGCGGTAGCACAAGCCACAGCATGAAATTTCCTTTAGGAGATTTCACGAGTGAATCGTCTCGTGTGATTTTGGCCGATAAATTACCTACAATGGCCCCTAAATCACTTATCAAACTCAAAAACAGCACAGCTGCTGCTTGAGTTTAGTTACAGCCAGCTTCGCATTGTCTCTGCACGACTCCACTAAGATCAATTCCTGTCAAGTCTTCCTTTCTTCATGTTTATAAATCTTCTTCTTTCATATGATGTATCAAACTTATTTTCTCATGCAGTTTGGACATACTGACTATAGGTAGCTACATTAAGCTATATTGAAGCCTGCTTTATGAAATGTCATTTTGCATTCATAGATTATTTCTAACAAACAGCATTTTTAAAGAATTGAGTCATGTCAGAAAAGTGTCCCAAAGAGAGTGAAGCCAATCTATTTAGCACTTCCCTTTAAAGCAGTAAAAACCCAACATTAGAAAATTTAAAAAGCATATTCAAATTTCACTCTAAATTGAATTTAACTATCGGAGTCTTTGGCTTTGAGTTTAAATTCATATGACAATTGGTTTAACTATAAAAAAGGTGCATGCTCCTTTAATTGACGGCTAGATTTTAATTAAAAAACTTCCAATTCCCAAGCAACGTTTTCGTAAAAAATTTGATAAATGGATTTAAATAATTTTAGAGTGAGAACATTCCGCTAGCATCAATAAATTTCTCCTTACGAACCATCCCAAGTAACGGCCCACAAAGGCAAAATGTGATCAATGAACTCACTTCTTCCTCGGTTCTGGCATGATCGAAGAAAGTTTTGAAGAAACAGCTTATGAGCTATTAGAACCTATTTCAGTACGTCGGAACTGAATATGGTTCTTAAATGAGAAGAAAATTTGAATTAACGCTTCTAATTTATAGTTCTGTGAGATCAATCGTGGTAAAATGATCGATTAGTTTTAGAACGGTTCTTTAAAGCCGCGATTAACGAAAACCGCAGATTTTTTTTCAATACGATTGATTCCCGATGCTTCTTAAACTCTATTAATGAATTTAAATGTTTTCAATTTAAACACGCTGCAAATAGGTATTAATAATCAAATTCTCAATCTGAACCAAAAAATTTCTGATCCTCGAGGAATGCTCTCTTCACTAAAGACTCTTCCTTCTCCGTTGGGCAGGGTAAGCCGACTTTTCCCATTTGAGTTCGAATCATCATGTTTAGAAATTCCTGATCCTTGATCTTGACGAAACGCTCGTTCACTGTAGACCAGATGACTTTGACAACGTCACTGTGAAATCTAGAGTATTAATTCCGACATGATTTTAAGTTGATTAACATAACTTTAGGTGCGAGTTGGTGACCAGTTTATTGAACTGTATGTGAGCAAGAGGCCAGGTCTCGAGGAGTTTATGGCCAGAATGGCTTTGTGCTATAACTTGATCCTCTTCACCTCAGCACTCAAGGAGTATGCTCATTCCATCCTGAGACTTATGAAGATCGATCATTATTTCTCGGCGGTTTATCACAGAAGCCATTGCCAAAAGAACTCTGAGAATAAATTTGAAAAGGATCTCGCTATCTTCGGTATCCACCCAAGAGACATTATCCTTGTTGATGTAAACAGTTCGATTTATTGACCGTTTTCTGATTATCATTTCAGGACTCTCTTGTCCACGTGAGAAATCAGCCAAACAATATCTTGCTGGTCAAGCCTTACAAAGGAGAAAGAAACGATAACGAGCTCTCAAAGTTGGCGACTTTCCTTGAAGAGATAGCGAATAAGCCTGATGTTCGACCAGTCATGGAAGGTTTTGTGAGCTATGAGCTGAACAAGGAACCGAAAGGTGTGCCCAGCCAACTCGCTGGATCTATTCCAAATCTGGGAACTAAGCCGTTCCCAGGTCGGGTTAAGTCACTCAGTTGGGACAAATATCCTTCTGGGGTTGTCACAGCAGATTGCGATTTCGGAGAACTCAGCGAAAATCACGATGGAGCTGACCTTACACCGAAAGTCCCAGCTCTTAACCCAAGGAAAAAGTCAATCTTACTAAAGTTAGAAATCAACGCTCTTTTCGACTCAGAAGCTCGAGAAGATGATGAATCTACTGAGGATTCCGCTGAGGAGCTTCCCATACGTCCTTCTAAGAAGAGTATCTCAGAAGCCATGACCCAGTTTCCTTTAGCTGAGTCAACAGCTGAGCCTTCGGGCTTGGTTGATAAATTACCAACAATGAAACCCAAGTCACAGTTCGACACGCTGAAATCAAGTGTAAGCAATGAATAACTGTGATGCTGCGTCAGTCCAGGACTGCCTGCTGACTTCCAATAAAGGTCTTTATGTCTATTAACTTATTTTTCAAAGTAGTTTTGATCTTCCAGGCTTTTTTCACTATTTCTTCTTGAATGTAACCTTCCAAGAGACAATATCTTTCACGTCTTTATATTAAACCGTTGATGTTGAATTTCATAAAATCTAAGCATTTATTAAAACTCTTAATAAAATTCCTTTTTGAAAACTCTCATTTCAGATAGGAGGTAGTTTGAATAGTTAATCTAAAGCAGTCAAACAACCCTGCATATAGCAAAAAGCTTAAAATTTTAATACTCTGGCACTCAGATGCCAATTTTTCAAGCCCATCAATGTCTATATCGGAATTGTTAATTAGGTTAACTCATTTTCGGAAGTACAAAAGAAACCTTTGCTCAGGTCTCTACACCTCAAAGGTTTATAAACCATCTATTAAGAACGCGAGCTCAATAAATCAAAACTTTCTCTTTTAAAAATCCGGCCAATATACGAGTACTTGGTCTACCCTTGCTCTATATGCATTAATCTATTTTTTCTACAAAAGTCCTTGGAGCATCGGTTTTCTTTGGTGGACACAGAATCTCTGGTCTGAATCTTGCTTGAATAAATCTTTGAATGGCTAGACCCCTGTATTTCCAGAGCTCCTCAGAGATCTAACTAATCAGAGATATCTCCTTCCGAACGAGAACGAAAGTGAATAAATTGGGAATATAGAGAGTGAGCTCAGGGTTTCATCTCTATTCAGCAAATTCGGCCAGAGCCATACCTGTTTAGATTTGAACCTCCACAAGTGGAAGCTGGCGATCGAAAGCAAAACCTGTTTTAATTCGAAATCAAATTATAGAACGATTTTTCATCTACTGAAAAATTTTGATTTCGGAAAAACTTCTGTGTATGGGTTTATACAGTTTAAGAATCAATTAGCATCAATCGATATCTAGTTTTTATTAAACCTTAAACCCATAATCTCTAAAAAATTATTCGAACTAAATTTGGATCTTTTGAGGCTCGAATTTAATCAGATTAAATTGACTTCAATTTTCGTTATTTAATTTACGAATTCTTCTGAGAAACCCTAAAGGGGCTCTTAAACGAAAAGAAAAATGTATAACCGAGTTGTATGAATTTTTTTTTCGATGATCTCTGATGGAGTTGCTGGAAGTAATGCCCTGAGCATATTTATTTATGGATAGCTCTCGTTCCGCTAGGGTGTTCTTTTTTGGCGGCAAATTTTATGAAGGGGTCTTGGGTTCATCAATTAAATTTTGATATTCCAGAAAAAGTTAGAGTATCAAAGTAATCCTTCAGACCTCTCAATAATTGATATAAATCGTAAAAATCGAAATGGATTTAAATATTATGTGATCCAGATTTCCTTCACGTATGATGTATTAAAATCTTTGCCATTTAGAGCAAATTCTTTTGAAGAATATAATCAATTTTCTATACTGAAATCTAAAGATCCTAAGACAGAGGAGAATGTATCACTATTCACAAAAATTTGCTTCTGAACGGTTGGATACCCAAAAGGTAAGCGAACCCAAGCTTTTCGAGCTTAACCCCGTGCTGTTTAGAAATTCCTCGTCCTCGATCTTGACGAAACGCTCATTCACTGTAGACTGACCGATTTCGACAACGTCACTGCTACCTCCAAGGTAAAACTCCCCTGATTTTTTCAATTGGTAAGCTTTCCCTCAGATCGTAGTCGATGAACGAGAAATGAAGTTATTTGTGAGCAAGAGGCCAAATCTCGAGGAGTTCATGGCCAGAATGGCTCAGTGCTACAACTTAATCCTCTTTACCTCAGGACTGAAGGAATACGCCCACGCCATCCTCGGGCTCTTCAAGATCGATCACTATTTTTCAGCAGTCTTCCATAGAAGCTATTGCCAGAAAAACGCTGAGAATAAGTTCGAAAAGGATCTCGCAATCTTTGGAATTCACCCTAACGACATCATCCTTCTTGATGTAAATTTTAATTCCTCCACTGTTAGCTGACTTGTCTATTAGGACTCTCCTGTACACATTCGAAATCAGCCAAAAAATATTTTGCTGATCAAGCCGTACAAAGGCGAAAGTGACGATTGCGAACTCACGAAAATAGCGAATTTCCTCGAAGAGTTGGCTGATACACCTGATGTCCGACCGGTTATGGACAATTTCATCAACTATGAACTCTGCAGGGTATCAGACTCTGTCTCTGGGAGAAAAGTTGGCACTTGCCCAAAGACCCCAAAATCCAAGTTCATTCAAGGCAACGAGAAGCTGGTTCAACTCGACCCCGAAAGCTCTGATGAAGAAACGTCATCAGAATGCGATCTAGTAGACGTCGACGAGAGTTGTGAAGGAGACGTCCTTGCATTGAAAGTTCCAACACTTAAGCCACTGAAAAAAGTGTTGCTCGATATGTTTGAAATTAAACTTAATGCTGACATCAGCCTCGAAGCAAGAGACTATGATAAATCAACTGAAGACTCAGCTGAAGAATCTCGTTTCAACTCTCCTGCGAAACGAAATCCAAACAAAAAGACGACTGCTGAGAGCATCAGTAATCACGGGGTCTCAAAACTGTTGGACACTCAGGCTACTGAACACTCTCTTCTGATTGAGAAACTACCCTCAATGACTCCTAACTCCCAATTTTTCAAATTAAAATCCAGTCTTCTTCTAACAGAGGACCTCTGCTAAGTCAGCCAAAATTGCGTGGTGATCGAAACACCACGATATATCTTGCGGGACAATGTCTTTCGAGTTTTTTTCCTTCATCGAGTAGATTTTTTTTACTTCGATGCTTTAGTCTTAATGTGTGAAAGTCAGTTTTATACACTACACGTAATTGCAATATATAAAAGTCATCCTATCAAATTATAAGGAACCTTCGAATGATCAACTCGAAACCAAAAAACTACTTAAGACGTAGTTGCTTAAGCATTGTGAAAACTTAGTTATCAAGAAAAACGTAAAGATTCGCCGAAATCTTATTTATTCGAATGGAATGTGCCTTCTCAATAAAAACGCTCGTTCAGAGTGATAACTTAAGTCAAATTAAGATTCTTTATAAGTCAGGAGGAACTCGAGACTACGAGTTGAGTCGTAAGAATTCATTCCATAATTAGCAATTGACCTAAGGTCTATCAAGTCTTGAGGTTCAAGCTACAAAAAAGAGGTCGCGGGTGAGGTATTTTGGATGCTTCTGAAACTTTTCTCTTGGGAGTCTATGAAATTTTCGCGGGTCTCTTTCTCAAAATGCGAAATGACCTATTGGAAGCGATAAGGACATTTTCTCAATTTTTTAATTCTTTCTTTGAGTTCGGATTAGCTCGCATACGCGCTTTCCTTCACTCTTTATTCATTACCAAAGACATCTGTAAGGTTCTTTCTTCTTTTATTTATTGGGGATCAAAAGACTTATTAAACAGTTGTCTTAAAAAAGATCCTTTTTTGATAATAGAGGCATAAAATTTGTATTTTAGGGGGGTTGATTCGTAAAATATCCAGAATTCCAGGAAGGTATTTATCGATTGTATTTCCTTCTGCGTCCACCTTCCAAAAGTAGTTGTAGGTCCATATTCTCACGTCCACAAACACTTGGCACTGAGTTAGAAATAATTCAAAGTCTTCCTTCCACGCTCTTGAACTTTTGTATGTAACTTGTATGAGAAAAAACCTTGTTAACTGAAGAAAATAATTTATCTCCCACTCCTAAATATGCTATTTACAACTATACAGTAATCAAATGCTACAGAAACAACTTTGCAAAATGATTAAATTTTTATTGCAGTGATTTAATTTTTATTGAGATTTCAAATACCTGAATGAACCTCTCAAGAAGCACTCCATGCTGAAAAATTTGAAAAAGTGAAAGGGAACTCCAGACTTGGTTTTTTCGTGATTTCCTCTCAAACTCCAAAAATTTCCATCAATAGTGCCAATTTACATCCAAACGTCAAACCGTCCATGGGAACCCGTATCAGAGCAATAATCAAATAAAAGGACGTGGTTAATTGGATTGGATTGTATTGCAAATTGGATCTTTTGCTGTTATTGTTCAGAGATTGCTTTAGAGCAGAAAAATTGATTTCAGCCAAAAATTCTTTAATTTACTTTATTCTGGGTGAATCCTGCTCACTGCAATAAATTAAAAAAGTAATTTGTCAGTGCTTCGCATACTTGATATTTAAACGATTGACTGATTTTGTGGATAATCAGTAAACATATTCGTCAAAATAAAATATCTTCCACCTGTAACAAATGAGCCTTTCTCAGAAAAACTACCCTGCTCCTTACGATGCAGACAAGAAAACCTTAGTCCTTGACTTGGATGAAACACTCATTCATTGTAAGACGGTTTATTTCGAGAACGTCACTGCGACCGCCAAGTTCCAAGCTGGAAACCGCGAGATGACTCTCTTCGTTAGCAAGAGACCAAATCTCGAGGAATTCATGTCCAGAATGGCTCAGTGCTATAATCTAGTCCTTTATACTTCAGGACTCAAGGAATACGCCCACACTATCCTCAAGCTCATGAAGATCGAATACTATTTCTCAGCGGTCTTCCACAGAGGTCATTGCCAGAAAAACGATGAGAATAAGTTCGAAAAGGACTTGGGAATAATCGGGATTAACCCAAAGAGCGTCATCCTCCTTGATGACTCTACTGTTCACATCAAAAACCAGCCAAGCAATATTTTGCTTATCAAGGGATTTAGAGGAGAAAAAGATGATGCCGAGCTCTTAAAGATAGCTGATTTCCTTGAACAATTGCTTATCAAGTCAGACGTCAGACCAGTTATGGACAATTTCAGGAACTATGAAATGGCTAAAGAGTCAGAGGTCTTAACCACTGAACCAGTTAGCCCGACACCAAAAAATATGCAAGCCAAGTTCATTCGAGATCTCGAAGAATCGGATTCTGAGAGTACTAATGAAGACTCATCAGCAGAATGCGACGTGGAAGATCTTAGTGAAAATTACGACGGGGCTGAGCTTTCATCGAAAATGCCAACGCTTAAGCCACAGAAAAAGGCGTTTTTGGACACATTCATCCCAACCATGACGAATATTCCACGAAGCGAATGCCGTAATGAGCCATCCAGTTTGATAGATAAACTACCAATCATGAACCCCAAATCCTTGAAATTCGGAATGAAAGTCAGCTCAGTTGCTGCATAAACAAACTGCTGGATAAACAAGCCTTTGAATCCGCAGCGGATCGCATAGCTGATCCAGTTGCCTTAGTACTCACTCTAACAAATAATAAATACAATTACAATTTTTTTCCTATTGTCTTTTTCTGTGACTAGACCAAATTACTTTGGATTTTTTGATTTTAGGCTTCTCGCCTTGACTGTCTTCTAATCGATCTATAGAAACTCTTTAAATTGGGTTTGTAATATTGCAAACATACCTCCCAAATCTTTGAATCCTCTGTTTAGGTCTAGTTTATTGTTAATGCTTAGGTAGCTATGAAACCAATTCCTTTCTGTAATTTCCTATGATCTTTTTTAACCATTGATTCTATTAAAAGTGCTTTTGAGTCCTAACGGAAGTATCGAGAACATGTTCCATTTAGAAAATCTAAGAATTTCGAACGAGAATAAAATTATTGAATGCGTTCTATAATTTTCCAAAATTCTGTGCTGAACACAGAAATCTTGAACATCTTAAGATGAGGAAAGTGCTTTTCTTCGCTCTAAACGTGACTCTTGTGTGCTCTCTATGCTTTGCAACATCTTGCCAATATCCGTTAGATTAGAAGTATAACGCAAAGATTGGTACCAGTAGATAAAATCTCAAATTTGAGTGAATATCATTCGCTAACATCTAGTGTCTCTGAGTTAGAGGAAGGAGAAAATTAAGCAAAGTAAGAGAGCACCGCTCAGTAATAATAATTTAGCATATAATTTGCTCAAAATTTTGGCCTAAAGGAGGGTCGCAATGGTCTTTGTGAGAAGGAATAGCCTTGCGATTAATCAATAGAAGGGTTTGTTGCTATAATTAGATTAGAAAATTACCGTTAGATTGCACATTTGCGTTTGGTTGCCTTTAGAAGTCAGAAAATTCTTGTTTCTTCAAGACAACAGAGGCTTGAGGGGATGGTACTAACATTCAAACCAGAAATCTCGAGAATTAAATGAACTTAGACATGATATCATCTATCTCGTCTAAGACATTCATTGCCTTGGAAATCTCGGACAAGCCAATGCAAATCAGACTTTGAAATTCAAACATTTTTCGATATTCTCGAATAACGATATTAACTAGTCTAAGAACGTTTGAATAAAACTATTAGTTCATAAATAATTGCATAAACCACGAAATTCTTTTATTTCATAGGACTGTTACTGCTTCTAATTCTATCAGAAGCATAATTTGATGCATTTAAACAAAGAGTTCTGATTCCTTATTATACTTTCCAAGGCTGCGATATCAATGATGATGGACTTGAATTTAAAGAGTCGGATGATACATGGACCTTTATGTCTCGGCTCCTTTAAGAAGGCTCATGTCCGCGACTTGGCCAGTTCCGATTCGCCTTCACAAGTAACTTATCGATTGTTTATGGAAAATTCTCAGTCTTCGCTTGCATTACAGAAAGTATTGGCTCTTGATCTCGATGAAACACTTATCCATTGCAAAGGTAAACCCTTTGATAATGTAACCGCTGTTGGTGAAGTAAGAAATTAAATTGTAGCATCAGAAAATCAATGATATTGATTAGTTGGCTATAGGACCTAAAAAAACTGACCTATACGTTAGCGAAAGGCCTGGGCTTAAGGCTTTTATCGTGAATATGTCCAAGATTTACAAGATTGTACTCTACACATCTTCGGTCAAAGAGGTAGTTCCTGTTATCCAACTTCATTGCTCATAATACGCTATTAGTACGCTCTCAAAGTCCTGGAGATCGCTGGGATAAGACAGTATTTCACTGAAGTCATCCATCGGGAACATTGCCAATTAAATAACGAAGGAAAACTTGAGAAGAACCTCGCGATTCTAGGGGAGGACGTAGAACAAGTCATATTAGTTGATGTAATTACGAGCCTTCTTAGTATTTTCTTTATTAACAGCTCTTATTGACCAGGATTCGGTTGTTCACGTGCGAAACCAGCCAAATAACATCCTATTAGTCAAGCCATACACAGGAGACAGCGAGGACTGCGAGCTGTTTTATCTCGCTCAATTCCTCGAAGGATTAGCGAATGAGAAGGACGTCCGCCCAGTCATGGAGCGATTTAAACGATTTCAAAGGGAAACAAAGAAATCGACGATTCAGAGAATGTCTATTGTGCATAGATATTTAGATATCAAATCTTTAACGAGTCTGAAAGCGCGATACGAACCTGAGTTTAGAAGCAGTGAGAAAGGGGTAGACCCCCGTTTCAATGATATTGAAACAAATTTGGATGAGATCGAGATTGAAAAAAGGCAATCCCAGACGCCTTTTCGGAGAAAGACTCCATTAAAAAAATTGGGATTGATGTTCAACAGACGCTTTACTGACCAGACCATAACTACAGCTGATTCGCTAAATGAAAGTACTTTTCAAGACGACCCGGTTGAAGAATGGGAAGAAGAGCTCACCCCTGAAGATCCAATTGTGGATAAATTGCCTCCGATGAATCTTAAACCGCAGAGTCTGAGTTTGAAAAGGCATTACGCGTTGGCGTAAGCCTTGAATTTTCAATTGTTAGACAGATTCAAGAGAAGTTATTGTTTATATTTTATCTATATGAAGTTCAATTTCAGCTTTTTTGCAATGCGTCCATATTATATGTTAAGTGAAAGTCCGTGCAGTTATGCCGAAACTATCCATATTTAAGCAAATAATGTTTAAACCTCGAAAAATAAAAGTCTTTCATTTAACGAGCTCAGAGAATCACGAGAGTGCTCTCATCGAAGACTAATATTTCATCCTACAAAGAAAGGTCTTTTGGATAGGTTCAAGTTTGAGTCGAAAGTTGGTCTTGGTTGAGAAACACGAAAGATAACGGTAATGATGGATCACTTAAAGGTGTTCTACGTGATTTGATAAGCATTTCTAATTGGATAAAAGGGAATTTTTGAGGATTGCTGGAAGGCTTCATGAATTTTGAAACGGATAATTCCTTAGAGACTTCATGGAACCTTTGTAGAACAATTTCAAAAGCTAAATTTAATTTTGTTAAAATCTCTTAGTTCTGTGATTCTTCTATTCTGGATTTTTTCTACAAATTATGAAGGGAAGATCGCTATCTGTACAACTTTAGCTGAAAGAGATATCGTTTCTCAATAGTTAGTTCATCAGATTTACATTGTTGTTTTGCTTGAAACTAGCGCCTTGATTCACCAGAAACAACAGCACATTTTAAATTATCTTGAAACACAACTTTCATAACTACAAACTTGACCTCGATTGGAGATAATTATGTGGAGTTTGCCTGACAGATAGCAACCAAAACACCCATTCCACTCACAGCTTAGAGGAAAAAAATTTGCAGTAAGGATTGTAATATACTTGGAAAATCCCCTTCTGCCGCTGAGACTCGTAAGGGTCTACAAGAGCAGCCAAGAATAGAAAATTTCTTAGTCAGGCTACAAGCTTTTCTGCTATGGAAGAGCAAAATATTTCAATTATTTCCGTTTTTTTACACGATATAAAATCACAATAGCGTATCTCACCAAGCTTACGATTTATTTTCCATATCAAGGCGAACTGAAAAATCCCTCGATGTCACGTGTAAATTATTCTACTAAGAGCGTGTGGTCAAGGACTGTATCACAACCAGTATTTTTTATAATTGGGTATATAAAATTCAAAATGAAATCTTCTTTGAATTTTTTCGATACTTAAAAAGGATTTTATGAACATCAAGAACATTTACAAATTTATTACGGGAATAAATTTTTTGGTTTAGAACTATTCATTTGCGATTCTAAATTCTGTCAGAATCATTTTTCATAGATCGAACCAACATTGCTGGAATTCTTATAAATACCATACACAACTTTAATCTCAAACGAATTAAAAAAAATGTACGACTCCCATCGAAAAATTTCAAGTTCGGAAAGCCGAAAACAGAGCACCGACGAATCTTCTCGTATTGCTGCTTTTAATAAGTATGATTACCCTCTCAATTTCGATTCGCTTCCTCAAGTAACTTTACAGTTATATTTTTACGAAAATTCTCTTATAGAAAGTTTTGGTGCTTGATCTCGACGAGACCTTGATTCATTGTCGTGAGAAACCCTTCGAAAACGTAACGACGATGACTCAGGTAAGCGACCATTTCGTATTAGACATTTATGATAAGTATACTTGTTCAGCTGGACCTTGGATCAAGAAAAGCCAATTTATACGTGAGTGAGAGGCCTGGGCTCAGGGCTTTTATCGACAGCATGTCGAGGATTTACAGGCTTGTCCTCTACACATCTGCTGTCAAGAAAGTAACTTGATTTCTCTTCGATCTATCTCTCATTGTTAATTTCCATTGATCATTAGTACACAGAGCTGATTCTTGAAACCATGGAAATAAAAAGGTATTTTGCGAGAGTGCTTCATCGAGAGCATTGCCAGCTGAACGACGAAGGCAAACTTGAAAAGAACCTGGCAATTCTGGGCGAACAGGTCGAGCATCTGATACTTGTCGATGTAAAAAAATTCATTCATATTGAATGCTATAATGGAGAATTGTAACTAGGATTCGGTTGTTCATATGCGAAACCAGCCAAACAACATTTTGTTAGTCAAGCCTTACAGAGGAGACAGCGAAGACAATGAACTATTTTATCTCGCTCAGTTCCTCGAAGAATTGGCGGATGAGAAGGACGTACGCCCTGTAATGGAGCGATTTGAACGATTTCCACGAGAAAAATTACAATCAACAATTCAAAGAATATATACTGTACATAGATATTTAGAAATCAAATCCTTAACGAGTCTGAAAGCTCGATACGAACCTGAATTTAGAATCAGTGAAAAGGGTGTCGATTCCCGTTTCAGCGATCTCGAAACAAATCTATATGACTCGGATAGTGAGGTGAAATGCTCCAAAATGCCTTTTCAGAAGTCGGTGAAATCGGTGTTTCATCGACATTTTACGGATCAAGCTTGGACAACCGCCGATACGCTTTTAAACAACGACAAAGACTCTGATGACTCATTGGAGGAGTGGGAAGACGAGCTCACTCCCGAAGGAACAATTGTGGATAAACTACCTCCAATGGATCTCAAACCCCGGATTTTCGCCGTAATAAATGGCGCTGCACGTATATAATTCAATTTTTATTAAATAAATTATGATCAATATTAGTAAGTCGATGGGTTTATGGTTTTTTTAAAAAAAAATCTGAAAAAATTTTTAATTTATCAATTGAGTCTTATTACTGGTTTCATATGAAAGCTCGAACTGTTTAGAGCCTACTCCCAAAGAATGAAAACTTGCTCTGGCACTTCTCATTTGCTAGAATGTACGCTTCGGATTGCCTCATTAAAAAAATCAGATAATTTTTTGTTTTGGCTGATACAAATCAGTTCAATAGAAAGCATCTCAATTTTTTAATCTCTAATTCAATCCAATCAAAATTGACTATTGACTTAGGCAAGTTGAGATCACGAAACCTCTGGCGTGCTAATTCTATGGAATGAAAACTTGATGAATTGTTTCCTCGGCAACCGAAACAGAAGCTATTGTTAAATAATCAAGATATTTTAATCACTTCGATTATATAAATTCAACCGTGTTCGGTGAGTTTAAAGAAATAAATTCCTAAATATGTTCGAATTTGATAAAATGATCACTCTTTGAAATGGGTAAAAAATTCTCTTTTATTGAGTTTTAAATGTTCTGAATCACCCTCTGAAAGGAGGCTAAAATCCATTAGGCACGGTGAGTCTTATGTATTTCGCAAATTTAAAGAGTTGAAGTTCTTCTGAGTTTGTTTAGGCTGCTTCTGGCAAGATTATCGATAGTTGCGGACGATAGATATGACTCTCCACATTTTTACAAATCAGTATTTTTTTTATCTAATTGGATTTGCTCCCTCAGAATGCCATGTAATCAAGATGGAAAAAGCGCAGAATTAAATCTCAACCATAAATTAATTATTTTGTTTTGAATTTTGGACAAGTCAGAAATGTAATTTTTCTTCGGAAATTAGTTTTTAGTTGCTTTTTTAGTACATAAAACCTCATTACGAGAAATTAAAATCAATACAAAACAAAAATTTTGAGCATGCAAATGCCTGTATCAATTAACACAAACAAGGTGAGTGAGCTCTTGCTTCTCCAAATTCATCGTATTTTAGAAGTTCCTAGTGCTGGACCTTGACGAAACCCTTATTCACTGCAAGACCACCGATTTTGACGGCGTCACTAATATCTCAAGGGTAATTGTTTTCTTCACATTCCCATCTCACTAATCCTTATCCAGATAAAAGTTGACGATAAAGAAAGGCTTATCTTCGTCAGCAAGAGGCCAGGTCTCGAGGAGTTCATGGCCAGAATGGCGAAATGCTACAACTTAGTCCTCTTCACTTTAGGCCTCAAGGAATACGCTCATACCATCCTCAAAATGATGAAAATCGACCACTATTTCTCAAAAGTGCTCCATAGAGAACATTGCACAAACACCTCCGAGAGACGATTTGAGAAGAAATTGGCAATTCTTGAGGTGCCCCTAAGAGACATTATCCTCCTTGACGTAAGCTTTTCAATCATTTTTCATTAGCTAATTGAACTTTGTGACAATAGGATTCTTTATCTCACGTCCATAACCAACCTTACAATATCTTGCTGATAAAGCCATATACAGGAAATAGAAAAGACCGCGAACTCTCAAGAGTAGCGAATTACCTTGAAGAGTTAGCGGAGAGACCTGATGTCAGGCCCGTCATGGAAAATTTTTTAACCTTTGAGCTTGATCAGGATTCAGAAGGTGTCTCTAGCAAAATAGAGCAAACTTCTCCAAGAAATCTGAACGCGAAGTTCATCCAAGGCATGGATACTCCCAGAGGCATCTCTACTCCAAGAGATATTCAGATGGATACTCCGAGAATGTTGGAACGCGAGGTGCAAGAAAAAATCACCTCGGAATTTGACCTTCAAGACCTCTGCGAAAACTACGCAGTAAGTGAACTTTCGTCCAAAGTCGCAACCCTCAAGCCGCAGAGAAAGCTTCTGCTGAGCTCCAAGCAAGAGTTCAATACATTCGCAACACCAAGAGGTTGCAATGATGAGTTGAAAAGCGCATTACCGGATAGATTTGCCAAGTGTCGGGGTGTAAAACGCACAGAAGAATTAAAAATATCAACGAGCAGTTTCAGCGAATGCGTCACCTCCGCAACGTTGAAATTCGCAAAATCACCTTCGAGTTTGATCGGGAAACTGCCTATTATGACCCCCAAATCATTGCGATCCACACAGCAAACCTTTACATTTCCTATATAAAGGTGCCAGCACCGCGACTAGCATGAGAATACTTCATAATTTTTTTTTCTTCCTTATAGCTTTTTTAAATAGTAGATTCTCTACGTCCACGTTTGTTTTTCATTTTTCTCAAGTATCTTATATACAATATCTTTATTTCCTTTAGGCTTAATAACAGTAGCCCTTTCATTGTGTTTATCAGTTTAATTATGCGTAATGCAAATAACTAATCAACATTAAAGGTTCCATTTTGAATAACTTTCCAGCCAGAATGTCCCTTTCATTATTTAACCTGGTATGTACATTCCTGTAATCATACACAGTAATATCGAAGACAAATTTGAGATGATATAATGGCCCTGGAAAATCACACACTGCCACAGAGACTAACCAATTGCCAGCCTTTCTAAATTGCTTTTTGAGAATACTCCGTAGAAAACTCACTCTAATGTCTTCTTATAAATTTCTCTTCTCTCGAGCTGAGAGTATTGCTTTGAAGCTGAAGAATGTGGACTAGCAGTCATATTTAATATTTGAGTGAATTCCTCTGACCTTCTTCTTTAAATGTGTAGACTATGAGCAAACATCACTTGAACGAGCGAAAGTCTTAGTTGCAACACAAGAGAGTGCGATGAAGCTATTAATCCAGGCTAAATTCACAGAGATTCAAATTCTCGACTCAAAGGGGCAACTAGGCAGACGCAGCTTTAAAAACTCTCCTTCTGAATTGAAACAACAGAAGTCAAACCCAAAAAAGCAAGCCAAATAGTTGAATTTCATTTTCAGCCATTTCTCCATTTCACACTGGAGTATTCGGCGATAAATTGCGTTTAGGAACCATAATTTTAACAACCGTAAGAAAGATATCAAAACGGGCTTTTCGATTAATCAGAGTAGAAAGCGCTCGGAAACGCAAGCTCCAAATTTGAACTTTATTTTAATGACTGGTAAATACCAATTAAATAAATCCTACGAAATAATTTTACGAGCAGGCGCTTACTGAAAAACATTGAACAGAAGAGCGAAACGGCGTTTTTTTGTTTCCATGTGCTGATGAATCTCCTCTGCATCTCAAGGATTACAACTGTATAAGTTTCTTTTTTAAAGTAAATTCATGAAGGAACGGAAGCTTATAAGTCTTGAAAGCAAAGGCCTATTTAGCTCCACTGGAATATTGTTTTTTCACCGATTTCTTTGCTTTTTTCTAATTGGTTAATATTGAAACAGTCCATATCAGCCACAAATAATGAATTTATACCGACAGAGCCAGTTTGGGAGTTTCCAAGAAGCATAATAAAATTTAAATTAGTTCCAATTTGATTATTGATGTGGAATACCCTTGTAAAAAAAAGTAATTTCAAGATTCAAAACAAAAATCTTCCCATCCCATTATGCGCACTATAGAAACGCAGCCACTTGATTCGTCCGTCTTCAGGAAGGTGAAAGAACTATTTTTCTTATTCCGCATGCTAAAGCTATCATTTCAGAAATTCTTAGTTCTGGATCTTGACGAAACCCTCATCCACAGCAAAATCACCGAATTTGACAACGCTACCGCTAGTTCAAAGGTAATTAATATCTCACTTTCTCATTTGACTGACTTCGTTTCAGATAAGAGTTGACGATAAAGAAAGGACGATATTCGTCAGCAAGAGACCAGGACTCGAGGAATTCATGACCAGAATGGCCCGATGCTATAACCTTGTCCTTTACACTTCAGGACTCAAGGAGTACGCGCATACCATCCTCAAACTCATGAAGATCGATCATTATTTCACAAAAGTCCTCCACAGGATGCATTGTGCAAATCACTCTGAGAGGAGATTTGAAAAGAATTTGGCAATTCTTCGAGTGCCTCTAAGAGACATTATCCTCCTCGATGTGAGAATTCCAATCAATTTTTCATGAACTAATCGATATGTATTTAACGATAGGATTCGATTGTCCATGTCCGGAACCAACCATGTAACGTGCTGCTAATAAAGCCATACAAAGGCGAAAGGGGTGATTGCGAACTCTTTAAGATGGCGGATTTCCTTGAAGAGTTAGCTGAAAAACCTGATGTCAGACCAGTCATGGAAAATTACATCAACCATCAACTTGAAAAGGAAAGCGGAGCTATCTCCAACAGAGTAGTTGGAGCGACCCCCAAAAATTTGCAAGTCAAGTTCATTCAGAGCATCCACGAACTACTTGATTATCCTTCTGCCGATAATACACCATTAGAAGGCGAACTCGGAGAATTTAGCGAATATTATGATGGGGCTGGTCTTTCTTCGAAAATGCCAAGTTTTCTACAAAAGAAGACATCTCTTTTGAAGCCACAAAAGACGGGATTCGATACTCCTATTGGCTCAATAGACGACGAATCAACTGAAGACTCAGGGTTGATGAAGATCCTTCCAGGCGAATCCAAGATTGGATTTTCTGGTTTCATCTGCGAATTATCAAAATCTCAACCATATCCAAAGGCCACCTAGTTATCGTAACCAAAGCGATGAATCGACAAAGCTTGCTTGAGCGAAAGGACTCGTTACAGTACAGTCTGAGCTTATGAAGCCAAGCATTCTCTTTGTTCGGAACTTATTTTTCTTTGATTATCTTAAGAAATGTCAAATTATTAGTGTAAGTTGAATCTTGTTTCAGTGTCAAACTATTTAATCAAGGTAAAATTTTCATGCATTATATTATATCGGTATTTCATTCTATTTAATTATGTGAAAGTATATTTTCATTCTTAATCTCCTTGTCAATCGCAGTTAAGTTTCCCATGTTGCATGTATATATATAATAGATATCTATGTTGTACGTCAACAACGATTCGCAGAATAACATCTCAAATTCGGTCAGATAAGTTATTGAAAACATGATGTGATGATCCCTAATAGTGTTTGCCATAAGTTCTTCATTGAGCGTGCTGAGATCATTGTTGCAAAGTACGGTACAAGTTAAATTTTCTGGCGAGTCGAGTGAAGTGAAGATGTAAAAGACCTATGAGTCTGGTCACGTTTGGACGTATGAAATATTAAATAAACCTGCTTGATCCTCTATTGTTTCAGCAAGGTACCGATTAAGAAAGATGCATAAATATACTCAAAAGATATCAAGTACTCAATGAGGTTAACGTGCTTGATATCGAACTTTTTCATAAAAAGCAAAATTCAATACGATGCGAGCTCAGAAATAATAGGACTTCGGTTGAATGGAGTTTTCTTCTGGGCTGTTAAAGTGAAAAGATTCGAATAAAGATCTCTTAATAAATTTCAACAATTTAGAACATTCTTTGCGATGTGCATAACACCACCTTCATTAAGTGAGTCAGATCGCCAGCGACAACAGCATACCACCGGTAGACGGTTCGCAAGGTAGAAGGCAAGAAATATGAGAATCTGAAACAATAACTAACTTATATATAAACATCTTCTAACACTATCGTATCTGAATGTTTATTGAACGAAACCTCTTAGCTTTAAAAAAGATGCCAAGAGCGAATAGTTTGGTATTATATCTTCATTCCGGATGAGTGCCTATCAAGACTCAGACCTAAAGTAATTAAATAAAATTGCTTTCAGTACAACTCGCCGGAAGGATATTTTTTTATCAGTGAGTGGTATATTGATTAATTTTGAAATAGAATCACACAAAAACAGTCAGTTCTCTGAAATCTTGTCTATTGTTTAATTTTGAAGCTCTCTCCCTTTCTCTCTCGGATTTGAACACTTAAAAAGGTTCTTAGTTGATGCTAATTGAGACAAAGTCTTGATATATACATTCTTCTTAAAGCTTTGCTTGTCTATGTCTTGATTTGATTGACAAATGGAATCACACTCTTGATGCGATACTTAGATCACCTGACTATCATTCACTGTCACATCAGTAAGAATTAATCAATTTTTTCGAATTATTGGTTAATGTGGATTATTGTTCAGCTCACTTCTCGATAATTAATTTATCAACTGGTGAATTTTGCCAAATCAAACAAGAGCCTATCGGAGATGATTTATTTGACAATTCAAAACAAATAGATTCCAAATCACGAGAAATGCACGCTCTTTGCAACAACTCTCCTGCTCTTTCCCAGAATATCAAGCATACGACCGCTAGCCAAGAAGCCGGAGACACTGCTCGTACCGGAAAGGTAAGACTATACCATCTTTTGATTCAGAGTTTGTAAAATATCATGTTTAGAAACCTTAGTGCTCGACCTCGATGAAACACTTATTCATTGTAAATCATTCGATTTCGACAACGTCACCGCGTACTTAAAGGTAGAACTTCTTAAAATTTCGATCAGACTAATCAAGCTCCAGGTTACTATTGGCAATCAAGAAATGAGCCTATTCGTTAGCAAGAGACCAGGTCTCGAGGAGTTTTTAGCTAGAATGGCTCAATGCTACAACCTAGTACTCTTTACCTCAGCGCTCAAGGAGTATGCTCATGTGATCCTAAAGCAAATGAAGATCGAGAAGTTTTTCTGTATGGTGCTTCACAGAGGTCAATGCCAAAGAAATCCTTATCGACAGCACGAAAAAAGCTTGGCAATACTCAGGATCCCTCCAAAAGACATCATCCTTGTCGATGTAACCGTTTTAATTCGGCCGCAGTGTCTTATCTGATTAATATTAGGATTCTAGTGTCCATGTTAGAAAGCAACCATATAATATTCTGCTCATTAAGACATACAAAGGAGAGAGGAACGATTGCGAACTCGCAAAAATTGCAGATTTCCTTGAAAGTTTGGCTGAAAAAGCCGATGTTAGACCAGTCATGGAGAATTTCATTAACTATGAGCTCGAGAAAGCAGCGGGTGGCATTACCAGCAGAACCGCCGAGACTACTCCAAAAAATACAACAGCAAAGTTCATCCAAGGCATTGAGAATCGAGACCAATGGGATTGCTTCAGTTTTAGAGATGTTTCATTAGAAAGCGAACTTGAAAGCCTCGATGAGGATTGTGATGGAGCTGGCCTTACTTCGAGAGTGCCAGCTTTTAAACCACAAAAAAAGGCCTTATTGGACAGTTCAAAGACAAAAGCCAATGCCATTCTCAAGTTCGAGGCACGAGTAGATGACGATGTATCGACTGATGAATCTGCTGATGGAATAGTCGCTCGTCCGGAGACAAATACTACAGCAGGCGGCACCAGCGAAATTTGCAAAGAAATAACAATGAAGATACCGCTTGAAGCGTTGTTCATCACTGAGCTTTCATGTGTATTTGAGAAATTACCAGTGATGACACCCAAATCCCAATATCACATACTCAGCTCCAGTCCTCGCATAGGTTTTGCTTGACCATTGGCTGTTGAGTTTCATCTCTCCCCCTCCCCAAATTTGATCCCATAGTAAATTTTATTAGTCCTTAGAGTTCAGCCTTCGGAGTTTGAATTCAATTGATAAAACGTTTCTTAAGTAGGTTTTATATAAAATTCTTGTTCCTTGTAATATTTATCTCGGAGTATTACAAACAGGTAGGTATACATATTTCCAAAGTATTTTCATAAAAATAAAGTGAGTATGTTTTAAAGAAAAATATTGTCTCGAATCATGTACAATTGCTTAATTAAAAGTCGTTCTCCTTGAAGAATCATAGACTTACGTTCTTTATGATGAGGATTATGATTTTTTTATGAGGGTATAGAGGCAAAAATTCTCTTTGTACTACAGAGAAGCATTAATCTTGTGGAAAAATGTATATTATAAATGAGAATTACTACAAATGAAAGATATAACCACAATTTTATAAAAAAATGAGTCTTTCTTTTTGCGATTTTTCAAAGAGTTCATTCTCGAAGAAGAACTTAACACAGGGCCGTAATAGACAACGTTTCTTCTCTCGCAACGATAAGCCTCCAGATCTCGTACGTGGGATAGTACAAGAGATCAATAAACAGAAGACAGAATAGTATTATCGTAAGAAGTGTCGTTCTTTTGTACTTCTGCGTTAAATAAACGATAGGATTCGCGATTACTGTCGCGCCCAAAAACGCGATTCCACCCAAATACAGCGTGTCTTCAACGGTGACACGCTTCGAGAGCAACGTGACGAATACTGAAGTCGACGATGTGAATATAGCCATGAACGAGGCAGTTGCCGTCGCTCTTATCGGTGGAATGCCAAAACTTAACAGCAGCGGCACAAAGAGCAGCGCTCCTCCCAGCCCTATCACCCCTCCAAGGAACCCTACCCCGAGCGAGATAGCACTCAGTTTCCTGATGTTCGTTAAACTGACTCTATATTCATCAGACAGGTCCATGTCGGAGTTTTCTCGTGCTTTATCATTTCTCTTGACTATTAAGACACCAATGCTCCAGAATATCGAGCAAAGGATGATATTTGAGCAATACACGAGCCAATAGTCTACACTGCAATATTCGATGCCCACTATCGAAGAGACGCCTTTGCTTCCGTTAACCAGCTGAAGCAAGAAACTTAGCAGGAGGTAAGAAACAAATTGGAGGTAAATTTCCCAAGGAAATAGTCTGGTTTCTTTCTTCAATAGTTGCTGGTAGTGAGGGCTGGTAATTTTGGTTATCGGGGTATCTCGATCACTTTCTGACGTAGGAGACGCACCGAACCTTTTAACCTGAGGGGAAATAGCTGAGTATTGGACGGTTGACGACTCGTTTATGTCATTTGCTTCGATTTTAGAGTCATTGCCGTCTTTAAGCAATGAGTTTTTTAGCTCCCGAGAATTTTCTTGTGCTGAGCGAGCTCGGGCTTCTCGATCTTTCTGTAAGGACTTTTTGATGTTTTCCCACATGCTTTTGAGCACGACAACCGAGACGACCCAAACCAAGCACACGGTCGCGACTTCGGGTATGATACTATTGGCAAGAGTTCCGAATTTCGCTCCTAAAACCAGCAATGGAGCGCAAATAGCAACGATATCGTAGATAATGACAGGTCGCTTGTATTTGGGTTCTCGGAGAAGGGCTTTGAGAGCGACTCCAGAGAGCAAACCTCCGAAAACGACAGAATAAACAACACGAACTGCTTCGTTGGCTGAGTACCCGAAGATTAATATGAAAACTGGGATCACGAATGATGAGCCACCGACGCCACCTGCGTTAGCGAACCCGATGATGATAATGACGAGAATAGACCCGAAAATTTCAGCATGAGTCAGGTCTGGAAGGATGTTTTTATGTGTGCACACGCCTTTGATACAGTAATATGGCTCTCCGCATGGATCGGGACCGTCTTTGCCGATTGTACATTTGGAACCTGGGCTCAGGTGAGAATTGAAACCTCCTAATACGGAAACAGGAGATTCTTTTGGTTCAATTACTGTCCAACTGCCAATGGGAGGTATGGGCTCAGTAAGCCTCGCTGTTTGGAAAAGAAGGGTGAAAACGACTGCCAAGAGGAGGCGGCTGAGCATAACGAATCAAGCTTTGTGTAAAGATGGATCACGCAGTGTGATTAAAATTTAAAGTTGAATCAGAGCGCTCGCTCTTTGATTTCTGACTGTGGGTTTGTGAGAGCTGCCTTCAAAGTAAAGATGAGCAAATCTGAAGGAGACTGTGCTTGGTGAATACATTCATTGAGCAGGCTCCAGGCAATGAATGGCAGCTGACCATCCATGAAACAAAATTTTCAAAAAATTGCAGAATGAAGGCCAGCTCATTCTCTTTTTCACAGATCTTAAGCCATAGGATACCCACCATTGGATATACTTTAGAGAATTTATCAACCGCCGCTGTATTAGACTTCGTGGCAATCAATTTTCCGTAAGCTATAATGAGCTCAAGATACCTCTAATTGTGTGCCATGTCTGTCTTTTGGTTGTTTTCCATGAAGATTGCGAATAGGTAGAGACACGCACAAGGGATCGTTTCCTTGGGACGATGATTTCAATAATGCATTGATGTGAAAAACACGTGTTTTTAATCGTTTTGAAAAAAGTTTACTATACAACCTTGCGAAATTGATGAAAGTACGTAGCATACACAAGACAAGAGAGGTCTCTCAAAAAATGGTTACCTTTCTCATATCATAAGATTCTACTAGTATCATCTTCTAGACTATCTTTTCGCAGTTTAGTTCGCTGCTATTGTGAGTCACACAAAAATCTCAAAAGAAATAGCATGTTGATTTGACAACAACTTGATTCTCTACAAAAGGAATCAGGAATATTACCTTCAACAAAAAAATCAAAGTGACAGAGAGTTTTTTCTACCCTTTCTCCCATCATCGATCCTCATTGTGTAACTAACGAGTTTCCCAGATGGACTCAGTATGCAGCTCTATTGCTTTGAGGGGTAAATCGCTTGCTCTAAGGCTTTTCCTTTCAAATTTCTTTTAAATTTCTTGCTATGAATCATCCCAGAATCAGTATTTAGAATTTGTTAATCAAAATTTCATAAATTATTTACTGACGGCCCGATAAATTCGAATTTTTTTTAGATCATCAAATAAATTTTATAATTTAGAATGCTTTGAATGATAAATTCAATTTTTGAAAAAATTGATTACCGAAAGAAACCCAACACCATCTTCAAAATTTATTTTGTTGTTCGTGTTCCAGAAGACCCATTACGCTTAAACAGGCACTCTGCGTTCCTTATTCATAGCCGTGGTCAACCTAGAGCCGATCTATTTCTCAATTCGGGCTTTCTAACCCATGGTATGGTCAACCATAGGGTAAGGTGATCGCCTTCTCAAGTTTAACTACGATTTAAACTCGAAGCTTATAAAGTTCATATAATTCCTGAATCATTACAAAAGAACAAAACAAACAATTCTAAAGTACCTAATTAAAATTTTATTTTGAACTCGTTTTGCTGGACCACCCAATCACACCCCAGAATTCTCAAAAGTTCGGAGCCGCAATGGCGAATTCTTTGCTTGGGAAAACATTTCGATCCTCCAAAACTTAGTTAATGCCTCCTACGTAGCACAAAAATCTTCAAAAAAGATGCTGATCGAAGGCCAATGGAGCCTGAGATTTGCCTCCAATGGTATAGAAAGGAACACAAATTGTTCTCATATAAATTAATAAACTTTTCACAATCAAACGCCAGTCAGCGGTTAACTTCCTTCGCAGAACTAAAATAATTTTATTTATCGTTCGTTGAATGTGACGAACTATAATGACGTAATTAAGTTCGTGCATCACTCCTTTGTGTTCGAACGAGCTATTCCAAGGGATATTAATAGAGCAACCGAAGAAATTAATAATCATTTAACCTTTTTCCAATCATGGAAAGGACCAAACTCATCAGCAAAACCTATGTCGAAAGCGGCGTTTTAAGCTCTTATATTGACTCAGTCCTACAAAAACAGGACCTGTACAATAAATCTTTTAAATTTTGCGCTCAAAACCACATTTCATAGTCCAAGTATTCCTGTAAAACGAAAAGTCAAAAAGACCTTGGCAGTGGATCTCGATGGGACGTTAATTTACACGTTCTACAAGGCACCAACTCCCAGTTGTGCCGATCTTTCCGTAAAAGAAGCTTTTGTATAACCGCTCTCTAATCGTTTCCTTAGTTGCAAATATCAAATGAACAACAGATGTACCACGTGATGAGAAGACCCGACGTTGAGAAGTTCATTGAAACCGCCTCAAAGAAATTCACTATTGTCATTTATACTTCAAGTCTCCTCGAAGTAATCACGCAGCTTGTGAGTTAGTTTAATTAATTAATATCTTGATTTATTAGTATGCGACTCATATCATAAAATGGCTTGGCATAGAGAAATACATCTCGAAAATTTACCATCGAGAGGACTGTTTATACGTTCCAGGGTTCAATTACATCAAGGACTTAACGAAAATTAACGTCGATTTCAAAGATTTGGTCTTTGTTGACGTAACTATTTATAATTAGTTAAGCAAGTCCTCAAACAGTCGTTTAATTAGGATTCTGACATCCAGCTCCTTTCGCATCCATCTAACAGTCTGAAGATGAAGCCTTTCAAAGGAGATATGTACGACGACGAGCTCATGAAAATTTTGCCTATGTTACTACAGCTTGCAGATCTAGAAGACGTTCGTCCGACCATTACGAAGTTCAAAGAGTACCTTCGGACTGAAAGAAAGAAACAAGCAGATGCCCTTTGCGAGCAGGAAACTACGGAGGACAAAGCCAACGATTTGAAGAAGCTCAGCTTAATTCCTCGAATGCCAAAAAGCGATCCCTCTGTGGATGCCAAATCCAAAGAGAAATATAGCTTAAAAGTAACACCGGAGACTTCAGCCAGCCCCAATAGATCTCCTGAAAGGTCTCCTAACAGATCTCCTGGCTTGTCTCTTGACAGATCTCCTGGGATGTCTCCTGAGAGATCCCCTGAAAGATCCCCTGAGAGATCTCCTGAGAAAACTGCTGATACTGCTAGGAAGCAATCAGCGTCTCTTCTGAAAACTAGAGCAAATTTGGTAAAATTGGCACCGATACTTTCAAAATGTTCTGTAAACGTATCTTAATTGATGTCATACGAGACTAATATGGGCGCATCAAGACCATTGGAGCAGCTCTTGATCTGTTTTTTTTGTTGCCCCTTACATAATTTATTAATAAAGTGCTTAGTTAGCCAGAGTACTTCCATACTTATCAATTTAATTAACTCAAGGATAGTACCTTGTTCCTTTTAAATAGAAAAGCACTTTTATCATAAATATTGCGTACAAAAGATTCCGTCAGTTACGAATATCTCAAACACACTCTCACATTTGGAGATTTAGCTGTAAATAGACGCGACAGAGGCTTTTCTGCTTAGATTAGTGGATTTTTCTGCTTGGTTTAGGTGATTGTTATACTTCTTTCCACGTTAAGCGCGCTCCCTATAAAGGTAGTTATTACAGATTTCACTGAATTTGAGAAATAGCTCTAACTCCACAAGGCCAGAAACTGTTAAAAGCGAATTTGCATATGAAGTAACAGCTCGTCTTTCATCTCTTACCCATTAGTGATGAACTTCTTTTCGCAATAATAGTAATGATTCTGTTTATTATGAGTTCAAAGATTAATGATCAAGCTAAAAAGACATGAGAGAATCGGTTCTTTTCAAAACAAATTCAGACATTTCTATTCAAGAGTTACGTCTAAATATGAGAGGCAAAGAATCTATCTACCAAAGTATAAAGTATTAACTCATTTTCATTGGATCTTTATTTCTAACTAACGAAAAGCTGAATTCTGAACCAGAACACAGTCCTCTCTCCTACATACTTTATTCGCTATAGTTTAATTCTGTTGCTTTAACCTCACCTTGATTAAGAGCTTTCTATACTGCTCTGCGAATTATTCTCAAAAATGTTTTTCAGTGATTTAATAACTGGCAGCTTCATCTTCGACTCGTCACAGATTACGGATCACAGAATTAAATTCTTCGGTTATTGTAGGGTTTCAGTAAAATTAAATGTTCTTTGAATTGATCTTTTAAAAACGAAACGCAAGCTGAGAATTTTTTAGTTTGATCAAATTTACCGCGTTGAATTTTCTTAGCAAACGCATTATCGCATCGTTAAATGTTCTATAGTCATACTGGATATCGACTCAATGCTTCTCTGTCATATGTAGATAGGACTCTTAGACTTTGTGCATCTGGTGAATGACAGACATTTTCCCACGACAATTAGCAACGTTTGGAGGCAGTTTCATTTAATGAAACTCGCTTCTTGAGTTTTAAGTAGAGCAGAAAGATGAATCACAGACCTATTTTCAGCTCTACTGATGAGGCCAGTCAAAATTTGAAGCTTAATTAGAATTGGGTTTAAAACGATATTTGTGGGTATTTGTCGCTGGACCATTCGTTGATGATTTAAATAAGTAAAAAGCCCTAATCCAGTGTTCAGGAGTAAAGAAGGGTTTTCTAAGAAACAGTTGCCTTCTCTTCCACTCCACCCAGGGTCTTCGCTTTGTCTCGAAGCGATCTTAGATGAGCAAGTGAGTATATGAAAGAAAAAAGTATTCGAGTTTGGTTCCATGAGATAGTTGCAGAAAATGAATTAATCTGGATCAGAATTTAATTTTTTTTTTGAAAATTATAAACGTATTTTGATCACTCATGAAAAGTGACGAAGTATCATGACGTACGTAAAATTATTACATCAGCAATTTAAGTTCCTAAATGAACTAACAAGGCGAGGGATAATAAGGCATCACGGAAGATCATAATAATCATTAATATCTTCAGTAAAAAATGGAATTCGACACTCTACCAACCAAAATGCTCACCGAGAGCGACGCTCGATTTTCATCGGATCTTTTTCCTCAGAAGTTTGACTTGTAAGCATAAAGCGTCTGATCGTAGTGCTAACTATTGCATTGTGCAGGCCAACTAGCCAAAAGAGCTTTTCAGAACCACCGAAATTCAAAAAGACCCTAGCCCTCGATCTTGATGGCACTCTAATTTATAGCTTTAGTGAGCCTCCAACTCTCCCTTACTTCAAGCTCACAGTAAGAAAAAGCTACCTATAACAACGCTCTAATCGTTTCTAAAGCTACAAGTCATGGATGAAGAACAGATTTACTATGTGACCAAAAGACCCGGAGTTGAGAAATTCATTGAAGCTGTCGCAAAGAAGTTCAGGATCGTGATTTATACCACGAGTCTCCTCGAAGTAATCACTCAGTTTCTATATAGACGCTAATCTCTTGACTTATTAGTATGCGACTCAAATTTTAAAATATTATGGCTTAGACCAATACGTTTCGAGAATTTTCCATCGAGACGACTGCTCATTCGTTCCAGGCTTCAACTACCTCAAGGACTTATCGATTATTGGGGTCAGTTTCTCAGACTTAGTTTTTATTGACGTAATCCTTACTTGTAATTTAAAAAGGGCTAATAGTTGCCAAATTAGGATTCTGACAAACAAGTGCAGTCTCAACCATCAAACAGTTTGAAAATTAAGCCATATAAAGGAGAACAGTACGATGATGAACTCACACGGATGCTGCCTTTGATTCTCCATCTTGGAGCTCAAGAGGACGTGCGTCCAACTGTCTCAAAGTTCAAAGAGTTTCTTAGCTCGACAACAAAAGAAAAATCCAATGGAGTTTGTGTATGCGATACTTTTGTGGGCTCAAACGATTTAAAAAAGATTGGATCAACTTCCCATTTACCAGAACACCTTCTCGTTTCATTTGGATTCAAAAGGGCTATCTGTTGCAAAGATAGAAAGGTGTGTGAATTAGGAGTAACCTCGAAGAGTCTCCTCGCACCAGAAAGCTCTCGAAGTAGATTTTTTTCGGACAGTCTGGAAAAGTCTCCTCGTAGACGTTTTTCGGATAGCAAAGTGCTAGGACCCTCGATTCCAAAGACGAGAGCTAATATGGTTTATTTGACTCCGATACTCCCAACGTGTAATGTAAGCGGGATTTAATGGTGGAAGAGACTAATGTATTACTGTTTGATCTCATTGGTTTCTTTCTCTCTAGAATTTTTTGTGAATTATGAATTACACCTGTCTAATAAATAATCAATTCACAGTATATTTATACTAATCAACTAATTTAATTGAGAATGTTGATCCATTGAATATGTACTTCGACAGCCCAAACTATCAGCGAATAAAAAACTCTTTAGATTAAGTATGTGCTCAGTAGTACTGACGAAAGCGGTCATTGTCACGAGGATTCGGGTGGAGTTTTTGAATAATTCGACATCCAATGAAGATCGTCAGAAATATTGATTTGATTATCACACTTTGCTAGGAAAGCAGTTTGCTAATTTCAACATTGAGGTGATTCTGAGAAATAGCAGAGAGATTTTCCAACTGAATATCAATTTAATTATGAATAACTTTCAGAATTAGCATTTCCTTTTCAGAGACCGTATAGAATCACAAAGCATGGATCTAAATTCCTTTTTCTATCGCTCTGAAGCAGTTTATTTACATATATTCATTGCTTTTGCTTCTTTTAACACGAAATACGCAATATCTTCACAAAATTAATTCAAAAGGTTGATTGCACCCACAACCCAACCAAGATTTTCAAATTTCAAGAAAAACTCTAAATACGCTCTCCCTCAACATCATCAGCCATCTTTAGCGTTCCGTAGCTCACTTCCGTTCTGCTTTGGTCAGTCGCAACTACATTAAATAATCTCAGACAAAATAATCTAAATCACATTGTTTTACGATAATCAGTGAAGGTGATATTGATATCAGGAATATCTCTCAATATCAATCGTGGCATCGTCGGGTATCTCCATGATTTGTATCCATTATCAATCTCCCAGTTCAAATTCCTGGAGTTCCAATGGTCGAGGTTCTGTTTGAAAACGAATTTGCTTCTACATTTCGAGATTCTCCATTCCCAAAACGCACAGAATATGGTATAGACAGTCACATAGCCCGCAAGGACTCCGACCAAGATCATTCCGCTCGCGAATCCTCCAAACAGTGCAACCAACAGCCAGATAATCAGCACGGCGAGGATAAACATATGGATGTTTCCCAGGATTCTTGCGATTTGGTCCTTTCCTGCCGTGCAGCTACGGAGTTCGTACCAAAAATGGTTGAATTCTTCTTGTGTGACTCGATTGTCTAAATCAGCGGTGTTGATTTTTGGAGGAGCCTGGTCGAGCTTCAAAGGCACAGATATCATCTTCGTTTCCATGGTTCAGATGCGAGAAACAAACTATTTGCTATTAGTTATTCGATTATACGCGCTGGACATTCCACTTTCTTATAGGTAAATATATTCCATTTTGAGTCGTTAAACAGTAAATTTTTCCAAGCAAAAATCTTCCGTGGTATTTAATAAAGAGCTCAACTTACTGAATTGGAATGATTATCGCGCACTTGATATATTCCATAGATGAGTTTAGACTGCTGAGCGGCTGCTAGTGTGAAATATAACGTGAAGTAAATTTTAGTTCGACTGGAAAACCGATCAGAAAAAGAAAGAGGGAATGCGGGCAGTGGGTTCTAATGGCAGTGAATCTTTCGAATCAGATGGCTAAAGAAAGTAGAGAACCATTCAATGAGTGTAAGAAAGAAGGAAAAAGATACAATTATCATGAAGATTCCTCTGAATGAGGAGTAAAGATTCAAATTTCGAAGGATTTTATTAATGTCTTAGACAAGGCAAAATGAAATCAGACATAAGTAGTGACAGGCATGATATGTTTGGCGGAGAAGTCGTTGGAAAGGAATAGTGAGTTTTTCGAAATTGTCTCTAAAATATTACCAAAATTTGATAAGCTAATCGTCTGTAGTATGTATAGCATGATTTGAGGTGAGGGTTTGGAATAATCTCTTGTATAGAGATGAAAAATCGCAGTGTATCGTATTGAAAAAAAAAAATCAATTGAGGGTTAGTGACTCATGCAGTTTAATTTGAGCAAAGCACCTTAGCTTTATAAAAAATAAAAAATTTTGGAGCAATAAATTGCTCAGGCACTCTGTATGCATCGTGTTTCTAAAGAAAAGTTATCAAAGCTTTAGTATGAAGGAGAATTGCTTGAAATCGTGTTGACTGAATAAATTTAGTGTCTAAAATGTAAGTGAGAATTCATGAACTAACTGACTGGTCTCTAATCTCAAATCGTTGAATGGATAGTTGGCTAATCGAAGCTTTTGCTGATGTGGATAGATTTTTCGGTTCAACATTGCATGTAATGAGGTTTATATCAAATTTAGGCATTTCATGAGCTACTTACTTAAATGTCTGCCCGCAATTCTCTATTAAATCACAGAATTGTTAGCTAATTGCTGCATACACTTGAATACAGATATTAGTTCTGTATCATCTAACTCCAACAGTGATTTTACCTCGAACAAAGACCATTTCTCTTGCTTTTCAGCAGGCTTTTTGTTGGTATATATGCATGAGGAGGTGCAGTTGAAGGCAGTGCTCTTGAGAAGCCGACGATTAACAAGTAACCTCTGTACACTTACAGACTTTCTTGAGCTTTATTTGCTTAAACAGTGGCCAGCGAGCGTCATGTGCGGCATTCTGATTCATTCAATCATAACATCAAAGAACTTTCATACTACGTCATGAAGACTACAACTAATACAACTACAACATCCTACACCACAAGTATTGGCAGCAGCTAACCCATCCTGGGGAAAAGGAGATTTGAGCAAATTTTTTTCTTTTCTAAGGCGATACCGACTCACAATCAAGACGTTTCTTTAAAGATTAGTTGTGCTGCTATTCGCACATTGAAACCTCCTACAATATTTCCAAGCTCATTGTTGAGTCACTGCTTATACTCTAATTAAAAAATAATCGAAGCAGGAAGCTTAATTAAATCTCACGAAGTATATAGTATGACAGATCTCATTATGAATGGTAGAGATATATAGCCTCTGTATCTACAAAAAAAAAACTTCGATAAATCCTCTGACTCAATCAATCCAATAGCATTGCAAGCGCACAAGTACTTTCTCTAAATGTATCCAATTAAATAATCTCTTTACCAAGATAAATAGATTTTAATACGTTGCTACACTTTAATTAGTTCTCAATTGAACAGAATGAGTGAGATGAGCTCTCACCATTATTTTCTTGTCTGTCTCTTCATCGTTTCAATAATCACCTTGGCAAAATCCCTCCAAATCTATGTCGATAACAGCTATTTGGGTTCTACCAGTGATGGACAGGAGCTTACGCCTTTCAAATCGCTATCAGATGCTATCAATTCAGTAGCGGATTCGAACACTCTGCAACTCGCTTCAATTCAATTGACTCTTGGTACGGGAGACGCTACACCTTATACCTTTGGGACTCAATCGCTATCTCCTGGCATTAACACTGATTTTTCAATAATTGGCAGCAGTTCTACATCTCTCAGCGATTGTGAAGGATTCCCTTCAATCCTCCTCTCTTCGTCCTCGTATTTCGGTCTCAGCGAGTCTAGCGCATCATCATCTCCTTCTATTGAAAGCAAATTCGTTCTATCGGGGATTAAGATCTTTGTTGATGGCTCAGTTTCTTCTTCCTTTGCAGTATTTATGGTCGGAGGCGCCTACGAGCAAATTACTTTGCAATCGGTTTGCCTAATTGACACTTACGACTCAGCGCAATCGCCTAATCCGCTCACATTTTCATTTTTCATGGCATCTAGACTGAATCTAATGGCTTTGAGCATTACTACTCAAGGTCTGCTGACTTTCGACATCCAGAAAATCTCACAGCAATTGCAGATTAGAGAAATTGACGCCAAATTCAGCCAAACGATAGCTTGGCCTCAAAACCGACCGATGAGCTACTTCACAATCACTGAGGAGGCAACTTCTACACTGGAGACAGAGGTGTCTGATGTTTCAATTACCTGCAGTAGTAGTCCAAGCGCGAGTAGCTATCTTACTTCCTTTCTCTCGTTGGATGCTGCAGGAACTTTCAGCGTGTCAAATTTAGCCATTAGCCAATGTAACGCTTTACTTGCCTCGGATTTCTTGACGGCCACCGCGTCTTCTTCGATTTCTATGAACGGAATTACGATTGATGCATGCTCTTTCGAGATCACCCGCCCTTTCGAAGCAGCAGTCAGCTCGATGTTTTTTCGCTTCGGAGGCTCTCAATCATATGCTTTAAGTACCATCACAATAAAAGACTCGGTCTTTGATTTCAGTTCTCTCGACCATTCGGACTACCCCTCAGATATGTTTTACTTCACGACCCAGGCGGGTTCCCCTTCGATCACTGTAAACGCACTAAGCATTTCGTCGTCGCAGTTTCTTGAAGGAGAAGCCGCAATAGTGAATCTCGACACTGACATGCCGTATGATTCTCTTGCGATATCAGGGATTTCACTTCTCGACAGCATCATCGATACTCGATACGTGGTACGCACCTTGGTGCCTGGGACTATATACACTCTTCCGAACGTCCGCTGGCTTAATTTAGATGAGTACTGGGTGAATAACTGCACTCTCAAGTACTCTTATTTGCTCGCTATAATCCAACGTAACTCGCAAATCGGGATGAATATCACGGATAAAGAGTACTATAATCTCCAAAATTGGACGATAACGAATTCGATTTTTACAGTGAATAGTCAGAATACTGCCGATTGCTTCCTCACTAACAACGGAGCGTTTCTTTACATGATAAATATCACTATCCATAACAATACTTTCAATGGATCAAGCGCGATTGCTACGAAAATTGACTCTGGGAACATGGTGCTATTAAATGCGGTTTTGTCGAATAATACGCAGATTTCAAGCACGTTTTACACTGATATTGCCTCCGCGAACCCCGATCGGGTTTATCTAACGAATCGGAGCATAGGAACGCCTGACGGCGACTTGATGAGGCTCTGCCGAATAACTTTTTGGCAAAACGTGACAGTAACAGACAATATTCTAACTGACTCCAGCGGGATACTCAATGTGGCAGTTCCATTGCTGGTGTTATATAACAGCACCTTTTCTAATAATTTGCTTCAATCGAGCGATACCCGGCTCCTTACGGTTGCAAGTTACACCGCATTGGGTCTTGACGCTGGGTATAACGCGTACGTGACCGATCCGACGACCGAGAGCTTCCTGTATTCGTCTTTTCCGCTTATCCTTCAGTTTTTAAACCGCGGGACGTCTGGCACAGCGGGGGTTCCAGAGGACCAAGTTCATCTCTATATCCTCGAGGACGTAGTGATCTCCTCGTGTTCCCTCGCGAATCAGGCCGGTGTGATCGAGATAACAGACTTAAACGAGCCTTCAACAGGTATTCATTTCTACAATGTGAACGCGAGCGGCTTTGATGACTACCCAGACGCTGATTCATCAGACGAAACAAACGTGTTTACCTTCCTTATGCATTATGATACAATCTCGTACTTCCGCATTGAAAACAGTAATTTCCAAGGCATCCGAGGCACTGGGACGTTTATGAAAATCGGGACGCTTCTACACGATAGTACGTTCATTTTTCGGTCGAATGTGATCAAAGACGCGCATGGAAGATCGGTGCTGGAATATCAAAACCAGGAGACAACAGCAATAGAGATTTCTAACAGCGTGTTCGATGATATCAGCGCCAATGGGACTTTCTTCTACATTTCAGTTTTCCTTATGTCCGGCGATTTGATCATTGCTAACAACACATTTTCAAATTGCCATGTCTCTTCCAGCAGCGAAACCGTCAACCAATTGAACATGATGCAGATCCAAATCTCTCAAACTGCGAGCGAGATGTCGATCTCCTTCACAAACTGCTTGTTCTCTTCATCGACGCTCACGACAACGAATGATTTCGTGCGCAATGTGTTTTATAATTCATTTATTTTCCTTTCAGCTGCGCAAATTCCATTGCATTTTGAGCAAGTCAGTTTTGATAACATCGGAGTGTTTTACGAGGATTCTTTGATAAGAGTGAGTACAAATCTCGTGAATTTCAAGGACTGCTCATTTTCTAACATCCTCACCTTCGAGGGTACCGGCATGATCTCCTTGGCCTTTGAGGAAGCGAATTTTACAGGCTGCTCATTTACGAATATCACCGGATCCAGCGATAAATACGGCTCGTTGCTTTATCTCTCGAACTCGATTAGCCAAGGTTTGACTAGTTTTCAGCTAGTCAACTCCTCATTCACGAATATTCTATCAGCATCGGCATCTGTGCTCTATGTAGGTCAAGCCCTCATGAATATAATCGTGGCGGATTGCGCATTTATGAATGTACTAACAACAGCAGATGCTGCGGTTGTCTTTGCGAAAACTCAGTTTGAAAAGTTTAATATTTCTCAGATAACCATCGATTTCAACGACACATTCACAACTCTGTGTTTTCCGGACCCTTACAACACCTCCTTGTCCACTGCTCCTCCATTCGTTCAGGGCTCATTCCTCAAAGCCACTGGAATCCAATTGGGCTCTGGAGCGACGTCGCCGATCATCGCTGATGTGTCGTTGCGAAGCTTAGATAACCTATTTGGCATCTTTTTAAACATTTCCCAAGGCCCGGAAACCGCGTTACTTCTTCGTAATTTTACTCAGAAGGGAGGTTTGAGTGACCGAAGGTTACTATCCTCCAGTTCGGCTTCAATGGGATATGGGTTGCTTGTTGTGGATAGCAGCTGGGTTGAATTGGAGGGCGTGACGTTGTCGGGTTTCAGCTTAGTTGATAATTCTATCATCAGTGTGAGCTGCTTGCATGATAAACCAACGAATTTAACTCTGAGTGCCTCAAGTTTTAGCTTGATCACTCTAACGAGCACTCTTCGGACCCTCAGTGCGCTACGGATAATGGCCTCGAGCTCGTTTTGTGGACACAGTATTCATATCTCGTCCACCAATTTTACTCAAATTACTTCTAATACGAATGGCTCTGTTATCTTGAATTTACAAGAGCCGAAAAGCACGTCTATGGCAGTCGTAGATTCACTTGTTGTGAATAATTGCTTATTTAGCGAAAACTCCGCTTCTTCTGGAGGAGCCATGTACTTTGCCTCCAAGGCTCCCAATTTCACCACTATCGAAATTCAAAACTCTCAATTTACTCAGAATTACGCGTCGGCGCAAGGCGGCGCACTTTGGCTCAATCTTCCCTCGCTTTCTCTCTCCGACTGCTTATTCACGAGCAACCAAGCGCTGCTGAGCGGTGGAGCTATCTACACGAATATTCCTCTGGACTTAGTGCAGTTAGAAGCCAGCAATAACACGAAATTCCTCACGAATAGCGTGGTAGAACAGTATGGAAAAGACTTAGCCTCAGACCCCATTTCACTCGGGGTTGCTCTCAATTCTGACGATTTACAGTCTCAGATGATCCAGTTAGATTCTACCAAGTCTCCTGTCACGCTACTAAATGTTTCTTCATTCGGGCTTCAAGCAGTGAGGATGGATCTTACTATCTACGATGTGTTCGGGCAGGTCGCAATCGATAACACCTCACCGAAAAAAATATTCATGATCGTTACTTCCTCCTTTCCAACAGGGATGTTCACGTACCTAAACTGCTCATCCACCGGCTGCTCGATCCTCCCGTCCGACCTTCAATTCGCAGGGAAGGCCGGTGAGAACGTCCAACTGCAAATCTCCTACGAGTCTCCTCTAGCTGAATTGAACTACATGCTAAATGTTGTTTTGAGAGTGTGTTTGCTCGGAGAAATAAACTCGACCGCGACAGGCCTTTGCAATGTTTGTCCTCCTGCCAAATACTCATTAGATCTCCACGACGAGCATTGCAAGCCATGCATGCACGGTGCAGTCTGCAACGGAGGAAGCTCCATCACCGTCCTTAACGGATATTGGAGAGCCAACACAACGTCCAGTAACGTGATAGCATGTCCTGACGAAGCCACATGTCTCGGAGGCACAACGGAGATGTCTTGTCTCACTGGCTATATGGGCCCGCTCTGCCAGCAGTGCGATAATAGCTTAAATTACGTGCGGTCTTCTGGCGGGAAATGCGGTCTGTGTCCGAGCTCACTCGCAAGGAACTTGGCAGCTTTAGTAGGGACGTCATTACTGACGGCTCTGTACCTCACAATCTTCATTTATGTTACAATTTCGTCCAATAGATCCTTCTACGTGAACTTAATCCTAACCGGACAGCGTGTCCCCCGAGCTGGGCCGTTCTTCACGTCTCTTACGAGTTACTGTCAGCTGTTAAACATCCTAATCTCCCTTGATAATACTCTCGCGGCGAGCTTCGGGTTCGGAAGCTTCGTCGGAAACCCGTACGAGGTGGTGTTTTTTTCTTCGGATTGCGCGCTGATTTCGACCGGCTTGAAAATATTTGAGGCGGTTCAATGGCGGGTGGTCATCTCGACTATCAGTCCCTTTGGCTATTGGATATTCTGCTCTACATTCCTCCTGATAGCGAGGAAATTTTCCAAAGGGGATAACAAAAAAGGCCTCAAGCTCGTGAAAGTCAAGCAGATACTCGGGATAAGCTTCATCTGCATGTTTATCCTCCAGCAGCCCAGCATCATCCGAGGTCTGATCGAGTTTTTCAATTGCCAGAAGCTCGATCCCGATTCTCCTGCCACATATATGGTTAATAATCTGAATATCCGATGCGATTCAGATGAATTTGTGAGTTATAAAATGAAAGCCATGATTCCATTCACCATCGCCTGGGGCGCCGTAATCCCTGTGACAGCGTATTGTTTGCTACACTACAATAGAAAGAAGCTCAGACAGGAAACCATCAGAGTTATCCTGGGAAGTCTGGTCAATGAGTACAAAGATAGGGTGTACTACTGGGGCGTTGTGTTGATTATACTGAAAGAAGTGCTCTTGCTTGTGGCCAATGCGCTAAACGAGGACGTGGATTCGAGGATAATAGGCGTTCTCTTGATATTGGTAGTATATTTTTACCTGCTTATGTCAGAAAAACCGCAGTTCAATGCCAAGCACTATAAAATCGAGCTCTATGCAGTCACGGCGCTGATGCTGACCGCTGTTTTCATCCTTTTAAGAAGACTAGCTGATTCTCAGGTCATTCAGATCATTGCCCTGATCTGCCTAGTTTTCGTGAACTGCGCGATTGGGTTAGCGTATTTGAGGATAATTTTGAAATTGTTGTCGTCGAATAAAAAGGGGAAATTCGATAAATTCGTCGATAAGATTTGCTGCTTTGCACCAGCCAAACTCGTGAAGAAAACCTCGCGACTGGAAGTGAATCTCCGGTCAACGAAAATCAGGTCAGCGAAACAAATGGAAGAGGATAATATCAAAGGGGAGATGAAGGAGGCGATTGAAATCGATGAGCGTCCGAGGAAAATTAGCGATAGAATATCAGTTGATTCGAAGGACATAGCTCTGGTTGATGATCCAAAAGATGAACAATATCTGAGGAAATCGTTGCAGGATTTCCTGGTAGTTGAGAACGATCAGAGCGTGATGAACCAATCGGCGGATCATTTTTTTCTGTAGTGATAGTTTCCATCAAATTATATTTTTTTATTGATGTTTCACATCCTCGTAAAGATGTTGCGTTGCTTAATATTACTTTTTTAAAGGTATATCTATGGACTTCGAGTCTATTGTGTGAGGTGATGATCTGCGTGATTTATTTTCACTCAGATCTGTTTCACCTGGATATATTTTTTAAACCAATGATTCTGAATTGGATCTTCTCTTGAAAGTGAGTTATGAATATAGTCAAGACTAAAGGCCGCCAGCGAAATTTAGAGCTAATGAACATCTTATTTAGAAAGAATTTTTATTAACTTTCCTTTGAGCATTTCGTAAAAGAAATGATTGATAAATACGTAGTGGGTTGTCTCTGTCACCCTTAGCACATAAAGAATCCCTCTTCATTGATTTGTAAGTTACTGGTAAAATGTTATTATTGATGAAAGAATGAGCTTTAGAGAGAGAGAATAATATTGCTTTCGGGTAATTATGACTAACTAATCAGTAGCCTTAGTCATGCTGACAACGAAAATGCCCAAATAGCATAGCTTAAGATGAGAGCTAATTCAATCTACAAATATTCATTTAGACCTTTATGCTTTCCTAATCAATAAACTTTTAATTTCAGTTTTCAGCGTTGAGATACATTCCAAATGTAATAAAATTCTATCATAAATAGATCATAGTCATTGCTATTATTAACTTTGTAGATTGAAAATATTTCGCGCAGCAGAGGGCAAGCAATCAAAACATTAACTAAACGAAAGAGCTAAACACTCAAACGAATTATCTTAATCTAACGATCGATTTATTACCAATAAAGTCAGTACTCATTTATTTTTTCTGTAGTTAATTGCATACAATATTCATAACACGAGCTGAAAAAAATATAAAATCTAATGTTTTTCATTATGACTTCTCAAGAAATCTCTTAGAAAGCTCTCTCGAAAACTTCCCCTTCAAAATTCAGTTGATTTCCTTTTTTCTACATGGAATAAAACGCAAAATTGCTTCTATAAAAGTCATTTCATTGCCAGTTTTTAAGAAATTATTCCTTCGATTTCGATTCGACTCTACGTTTGCAGCTAAATGCTTTACTGAACAAAAATAAAAAGCCAAAAATTACAAATATTGTTATGATTCCTGAAACAGAGCCTACCGTTACTTCAAGCACAATATCGAAATGGAAAATATTACGATTCCTTGATGCTGGAGCCAACTCCGAGTACGCCTTTATCATTTCACATATACTAATTTATTCAATAAATAGAGCCTACATCGCTGAAGATCCTGAGGACAGTAAGGCCGTAGTGCTTAAGGTCACAAAGCTTTCAATGAGTTCGGCGCTGAAACGCGAAGCGACATTTTTAAAATCGCTCGCTCATGAAAATCTCATCGGTTTCAAGGATTATCAGGAGTCAGTCGAAATCGAGGTTTCTAATACAAAAACAGCGAAGGTCGCTCTGCTTGCGCTCGAGTACGCTGAGAACGGCGATATTCTCTCGTTAATCCAACAGAAAAAGCGCCTACCAGAGAAATTAGCTCGATCTTATTTCCAGCAGATAATCAACGCATTAGCTTTTCTCCATAAGAATCACATCGCGCATAGAGACATCAAGCCTGAGAACCTGCTGCTTGACCGCGATTATTGCATCAGGCTCGCAGATTTCGGCTTTGCTGAAAAAGTCATCCCAGGCCAAAAAAGCGTCAAGATTGTGGGAACACCTACATACTTCCCTCCAGAAATGCATGAAAAACTGCCTCATTCACCCGAGAGCGCGGATCTATTCGCAGCGGGAATGATCTTGTTCATCTTAGTGAGTGGGTACATGCCGTTCGAGTCTGCTCATCAAAGTGACAAGGCTTATCGTCTTTTCCGAAGAGACGTGGATAGATTTTGGAGTTTTCATGAGGGGGTGATGAAGAATAAGGACCCTAATTTGAAATTCAATCAGCAGTTGAAGGACCTGCTGAATAGAATCTACGACCCGGACCCAGAGAAACGAATTAGTCTCGAGGAAATCCATTCACATAAGTGGACGCAGGGGGAAACAATAGAGAATTCCCTTATAAAGGCGTGTGTTTCGCAGCTTCCATAAAATGAATACAAAATTGTTGAATATCCCAAGGATCTGTTCATAATTAGACTTTTAAATACTGGAACAGTCTATTGGATCGCTGGGTTCGGAAGAAATAAGTTCTCAGGATCTTGACTCTTAAGCAATTACAGTTTATTGTTTTTTTTTTAGATGATGATATAAATTCTTAATATTTGATTTAAATATTCATATATTTTAGCTCACTGAGTTATGTTGGGCGAATGAGATTCCGATAATAAATAAAATATTACTCGTAATCGTTTATTGTCTCTATTGGGAAAATTTAAATATCACCCTGAATACCGGTTCGCTCAAATGAAATCATGTTTCAGGCCTTGCTGTAACTGAAATTTCAATGAAGAACAGGTAACACGTAAGAAAAGGAAAAAGAAGAGCCAACCGGTTTTTTCTTTGTGCTTTATAAAAGATTTCAATCACTGCATTGAATGTAACAAATTTTCCTGCGTTTCAAAGTTATGAGTTAAATTTTTGGAACTAAAGAAGCAATTGAGATACCAAGCTACATTTCATTTTGGACAATCGGCTATTCAATAGCCAGGCTCTGAGGCAGCGAAGTAAATTTTCGGCTATACAGAAAAATTATACTTCGAAAGGAAAATGAGAAAGAAGTCGAATCGTAACAGATCCAAAGAACCCATTGGCTCGATGAAGCACGGACTTTTCGAAATACCCTCGAAATAGCGCTAATTCTGTAATCATCTCATGGCAGAGTATTTCATAGCTTTTTACAACAGCAAGGAAAGCAACAGGGATACTCTAATTTAGATATTACAAAGCTTTTCCAGACACAATGGCTCATTGGTCCGAATGTGTTTGATACTAAATTGGTCTGCAGAATAGAAGTCTGGAATTACGTTACAATCAAACATAAGGCAATATCGGAGTTCTCAGCTCCTCTTATTTCCCTTCACATTAGGACTCCTTTTTTCGATCTTTCTCGAAGGCTTTAAAATTCGGATCAACCTAAGCCGTTTGCGACCAAATTATTTTATTCCAAGTAAATCATTCCTTTCAAATCACCCTCGATAGAATGCTAATTTTTCATTCATGTCGACCTGGCATTGGCTGTGTGAGACAAAAACAGCATTTGTGGTCTCACCACGTATATTGAATTCATCATATGGATAGCCTAGCCAAGTTTTAAGAAGAAATTTTCAGAAGGGAATAATTTGATCTTGTTTGAAGCATACAATCCAGACGAAGAATTAACCAAAAAAAGTTTCTCCTCTCTTAGCTTCTCGTTGTGTGGCCTTAAGTAGTGAATTAAGTCGTCAACTAGCTCAAATAAATCAAGTTTAGAACTTATCTACCATTAGATTACCAAAAAAAAACCATTGCTGTATTGCTTTGTTCGTTTCGAAGACCATTAATCGTTTTCTAGCTGGAAATGTAGCTGAGAAGATCACATATCGAGAACTTACTAACTTTATATATATATTCTCCAATCCTCTCAAAAAAGTTCTTCTCATTATCGACTTCGCTAAATCCCGTTTCTACTTCTATCTGGATATGAGCACCTGCACACCAGGACCATGAAAACCACGTTATAGAATCATAACGAAGGAACTTATACTTCTTAGCCTCCTCATTTGGATCGGCAGCATAGGACTACTAAAAACGTCAGGAATATTTCCATTCCTTTCTCTCAGAGGTCGAGGAGGGCCAGCTAATCGAAATAATATGCTTTCTATCTATTTGGCGGAAATTTTTTCTTGCTCATGAGTGAAATGAAATATATATACGTCAATTAACATTCTTAAGCTCTGTCAGAACGTTCGCACAGTAATTTCAAAATTAATTAATATTCAGAAAGATCTTTAGCCATAAAACTTCAAACTATGAAAAATTGCTTGTTGGTTTCATTGGTGTCAGTCATTGCTATCCTCCTTTTTCAAACAGCTAAGCTGATAGAGCCTTCTTCTGTCAATGAAAACTTGAAAAATTTTGAATCGAGTCGCCTGTTGGCAGAATCTCAAGTTCATTTGACTCCAGGTTCGAAATGCGAGGTAGATGAAAACGGTCAGGACCCTTGTCCAGAGCCGTATTACTGTACTGGAGGTGTTTGCAAGCACAAAAATATATTTCCTGACATCTGGGGTACTGAAATCGGTGGGTCCATAATGGTTCTCATCATTATCGGTTTCTCTAGCGCAGGAGGCGTTGGAGGTTCATCATTCGTGAGTCCTATTTTCATTCTAATGTTTGGTTATACGGCCAATGAGGCTGTTAGACTTGTTTATGAGGTTGTTTTTGGAGGCTTGATTTCAGGCCTCGCGCTCAAAACCTTCCTCAGGGAACCTAAGTACGGTCGGCCAGTGATTATCTATGATATTGCTGTCATTTGTGCTCCTTTATTGAGCTTGGGCGCGAAATTCGGGACTCTTGCAAATGCCGTCCTGCCTGAAATAGCTATTGTGATCCTCATGTGGTCCACTTCTGTACTTGTGCTCAAAAGCATGTGGAAAAACATCAAAAAAAATTTACGTCAAGACCGAGAGGCTCGCGCGAAAGAGCATCGAGCTAAAGAAATTGAAGCTCAAAGAGAAAACGAGACCAATCAAGAAGTGAGAATTAACACAAGTCCCGAATCGAGAATTGATACTAGCCCTACAGCTCTAAAAAGAAGTGACGACAACCCTCAAATGAGGATTGTTGAAGTTCGGCCTTTTCAAGATTCCGCTTCCAGTGTAAAAACAATGGAAACCATTGTTGATTCCAAGATACCCATTGTCGTAAATAACCCTCTATTGAAAGACCTGCTGAAGAGAGAAACTCGGAGATTTCCTTGGGAATATTATAGTCAATTCATCACTTATCTCGCTCTCACTTTCCTGCTCCAAGCTATCAACGGAAGCCGGGGCGCATCCTCGATCGCTGGGATTGAGTATTGCGATACGAACTATTGGCTTGTCTATTGCCTCGGTAATATTATCCTCTGCTTGATTTTCTGGTTCATGGGAGTCATGACTGTAAAGTCCAAAATTATAGCGCGGGAAAAAACTGGCATGGATCTGTCCGATGAATACAAGCTCACTCGCTCAAACGTTTGGAAGCTGAGTTTGATCGCACTCATTGTTGGATTCCTTGGAGGTGCAGTCGGTATGGGAGGTGCGACGCTTGTTGTCCCTTTGCTTTTGAGCTTTGGGATTCCGCCGATAAGAGCGACAGCAACCGCCTCGTTTTTGGCTATCTTCACGTCTTCGACCTCAGTATTCGTCACTTTGGTCTCGAAGCGCGTGACGATCGTTGACGCGGTGTATTTATTTGGTATTGCATTTGTAGGCGCGACGGTAATCGCAAATCCTATCGTTTATTATACACAAAAATACAAAAGAACTGCTGTTTTGACGATTATCCTCTTCTGTCTATTATTTATCACCCTATTGTATTTCCCAGCTTATGAAACCTGGAGGCTCGTCGTGGCGAAAGATGAAACGCTGGCTGCTACAGCGTTATGTTGAGGTTCTGCTATGGGAAAAGATCCCAGCTATTGAGTTTATTTAATCATTAAGGAATATTCATTATTTAATAAAGTTGTGTCTTTATCTCTCATTAGTAATTCTCATGTGCAAAATAAAGTTCTTTCATATGATTCGTGTTTCTCTAACATCCAAAAGGATTATCTATATCAATTTCACAACAAGCTTGATTCTAACATAGCGAAACGAGTCGCAAAATCAATTCGGTTCAGCAAACAACTGACACGGACTACATTTTTGTTAAGGAAAGGAGAAGAAAGGTTACTCATGGCATTTGGTTGGCTCTAAAGGCGTTTTCAACCCCATAAGATCTCATGAAGTTTGGTGTAGATTAGGCTTCATCTACCGTTAAAGTGGCATTCCTCCGAAATTTTTTTTGAGACAAATGAGCAAGTAGACGATAGTCAGTCTTCGAAGAGATGAAATAAATTTTTAATGTCATAGGAAAATTTATTGAGGAAAAAAATGAACAGGAGCCGAATTGCAGCAAAAAAAAAG